>JGI24721J26819_10001530_pt1 | contig 26059 bp, 20 predicted proteins | sample YelNatPaOPGAMG01_FD_26819 | JGI IMG/M metagenome (IMG submission 26819) | reverse complement strand
TTTTATAATGAGAAAAACTTAGGTCTAGGGGAAACAGTATACACAAAAGCGTACTGTCCATTGTTGCGTCATGGTTTTGTGTGGTTGTTTAGAGTTTAGAAACTGCCTCTATTTACGTAAATGTTATTAAAGTATAACTTTTAGTGACTTTGGTGCCGAGAAGCGAAAGATTGTTTGAGACATTATATAAGATCACCAATCAAAAAGTTGTCAAGGCTAAGATGACCGAAGCCTCAATCACTTTGCTTGAGAACCCCAAGACATTAGGAAGAAGAGGTTTCAAAAGCTATCAATGGAAACAACGTGAAGATTCAGGAGCCTAAAGCTTTTCCCGACGTGTCGGAAAACTATGCCCAAGTTAGTACAGGCATTCGAGGGTTCTATGTGTGGCGTAGAGGGATAAAAATCCACGCGGCGATGCTTCTTCCCTATGATGGCGCAGTTTTCTATTGCTGGAATGAAGTTTCAGAACAGCGTCTTTTGAGCAAAAGGTATTATAATAGCAAAAATCAAAATTAAACTTTTGATGAAGGAAATTGTTATTATAGGACTGGGCGGTCAGGGGCCTAAGCTAGCTGGCGACTGTCTAGTTTACGCTGCGTTGCTGGAGGGGAAGTACGCGCAGTCACGGCCTTGCTACGGGCCTGAGAGAAGAGCTGGAGTAGTGACAGTTTTTTATAGGATAAGTGATACGCCAATAAGAAAAAAGTGCACTTTTATGGAGGCTGACTGCATTTTATTAATGCATGAATATCTGTTTGAAGACTTCACGTCTTCAGGCTTAATTGCTGCTGGTAGTGTCGTTAAGAACGGTCCCTCCTTATTAAGGTTTGATGACTCCATGCTCAGGGGTATGCTTTATTTTGGGGGTACGGGGGTGACAGATGTTAAACTTAGAAAAGGAGGGGTTCTAATAGCTAACGCTAGGTTGAACCCTGAAGAGATTAAATTTAAAGCTGAAGTTAAACCATCGAGAGTAGCCACATTAGATGCCTATGCCATTTCTCGAGAAATATATGGGGATAGGCCGATTCCGATAGTTAATACCATTATGATGGGCGCTTTTGTTAAAGCTACAAATTTGTTAAAACTCAATTCGGTAATTGACGCTATAAAGCACCGCTGGCCAGAAGCAGCGGATTTAAACATCAAAGCAGCCTTGATGGGTTACGAGGCCACAAAAGTGGTGGAGGTTGGGCTATGATGGAAGAAAATAAAAAAAGGCTGAAGTTTCCTCAAGCTCCACTTTCGGTTGCGCAAAGATTATGGATGTTTGAGGCTGGGGACATGGAAGGGTGTTTATGGGGGGGACCCTGGCTTTGGCCTGTGAGACGTGAACTAGTGCCTCCAATTCGTCTTCCAGCCCCTAACAACGAAATTTGCAACCAATGTGGACTATGTATAGATTATTGTCCCGAAGGCATAATATTCAAAGCTGAGAAGGGAGTCGTCATCGACTATACATATTGTAAAGGATGCCTCATATGCGTTAACGAATGCAAAAGGGGAGCAATGAAACTGAAACAGTGAGGTGTTTCCATGGAGCGTGTCGAAGCTTTAACAGGAAACGAAGCAATAAGCTGGGGTGTAAGGCTATGCCGCCCCCAACTTATAGCGGCTTATCCTATAACTCCTCAAAGCGAAATAGTTGAAATCCTCTCTAAATGGGTGGCTGACGGCGAACTTGACGCGGAGTTCGTAAATGCAGAGGGAGAACATAGCGTTGGAGGCATCGTCATGGGTGCCTCCGACGCAGGTTTAAGGGTTTTCACGGCCACATGCTCGCAGGGTTTAGCATACGGGTTTGAGTACTTCTCCCTAATAGGGTGGTCAAGGCTTCCAGTTGTCATGGCTGTAACTAACAGAGCTTTGGGAGGCTTCACAATTTACTGTGATCATAGAGATTCACTTTCATTAGCGGATCATAACTGGATACAATTTTACTGTGAAGACAATCAAGAGGCTTTAGACACGGTTATACAAGCCTATAAAATAGCTGAAGACCCGAGAGTTTCTATGCCTGCCATGGTGTGTATTGACGGATTTTACCTTAGCCACACAACCTCAATTGTAAAGATTCCTAGCCAAGCCTTAGTGGACGAGTTTTTGCCACCTCCCAGGAGATCGCAACCCTTAACGTTGAAAACTAATGAAAATTTCGAAACGCTCAGAACAACTTGGGCTAGAGAAATGTATAAAGCGTTGGTTAATGAACACGCGAAAGTCGTTATTGACGAGGTGGATGAAGAGTTTGGCAGAAAATTTGGCCGTAATTATGGCGGTTTGATAGAGGCATACCGATGTGAGGATGCAGATCTTGCCATAGTGGCTATGGGATCCATGGTTGGGACAGCGAGGGAGGTTGTTGACGAATATAGAAGCAATGGTGTTCCCGTGGGTTTGGTTAAACTTAGGGTTTACCGCCCATTCCCAAAAGAGCATATCCGCAAAATTGCAAAAAATGTTAAAATTATGATTGCAATGGACAGAAACACGGCGTGGGGCTCGCCTGGCGGAGGGGGAGCTATTTTTGAGGACTTAAAATCAGCCCTGTATCATTCAGATATCCGCCCCCTCCTCATAGATTTTGTAGTTGGCCTCTACGGGATAGATGTCACAGAAGCAGACTTCAAATATGCTATTGAAGAAGGATTCAAAGCCCTTAAGAAAGGTAAAGTTGAAAAAGAAGTCGAGTGGCTTTATTTTGGAAGACCTTATAACGTTGAAACGATTCCGTTGACCGATGATGTAAAACCAAAACCCTCCGACCTCCGATATAAAGGAAGAGTTGTGCTTCCAGGCGACTTATGTTGTCCAGGTTGCGCATACCCCCTTGCAATGAGACATTTCATTGAAGGTTTGGGTAAAACAATAGTTTCCGTAGATGTTGTTGGCTGTAGGGCTTTGGGACCAACAGTTCTTGGAGTTTGGTGTCAGGCACTTCTCTCAGGAGCATCAAGCTACGCTTCTGGAGTGTCCAGAGCCCTTAAAGTTCTGGGCAAAAGAGAATATGTCGAAGTCGTGTACTGCGGAGGCGACGGCGGCATTTCGGATGTGGGCTTTCAACCCCTATCCGGAGCCGCTGAGCGCAACGAAGACATGCTTGTTATCTGCTTAGATAACGAGGCATATATGAATACCGGCATACATAGAAGCAGTTCAACCCCACTATATGCGTGGACAACGACCAGCGAAGTTGGTAAAATTAAAGCAGGTAAACTTGAGAACAAAAAAGATATGCCACTCATCATGGCTGCCCACAACATCCCTTATGTTGCCACGGCAAGCGTTTCACATGTTCGGGATCTTATCTACAAGGCTAGAAAAGCCTCAGAAATAAGGGGTTTCAGGTACATACACATACTCACACCTTGTCCGTCGGGATGGCGTTTCCCACCCGAGAAAACAGTGGAGGTTGCCAGGCTTGCTGTGCAAACCGGATACTTCCCGCTGTTTGAAATTGAAAATGGAAAAAAGTTTAGATTTACGGTGAAGCCGCCTCAAAAACCGAAACCAATAATCGAATTTTTAAAGCTTCAGGGAAGATTTGCACATCTGAGAGAAGCTGATATTATGGAAATTCAAAGCCTAGTGGATTCTAGGCTTCAGTATTTAAAACATTTATCCAAGTTTAATTTGCAATAAGGTTTAAGGGGTTCGTATGACTGAAAGCAGAAAATGGAAAGTTTTCATATTTTCGCCTTACGACTTTGGCTGGGATAAAACTGCCGTCGATGAATGTTATGACCGTCTGAGGAGAGAGGGATGTGAGTTAACTTTTGCTGAACATTTAACTATCCCAACAAAAGAGGAGCTTATGGAGCTGGGAAAAGGCGCCGACGCGTTCATCGGCGTTCAAAGTAAAAAGGAACGCATAGACGAACATGTCTTAAAAAATGCGCCCAACCTTAGAATCATCGCAAAATGTACCATAGGGGTGGATGAAATAGATTTAGAGGCTGCTACAAAGTTGGGGATTCTTGTGACGAATGCTCCATGCGAATCCACAACCATAGGCGTTGCTGAGAACACGGTTACACTAATGCTTGCGCTGCTTAAAAAAATCACGTTAAGAGACAAACTTACAAGGAGCGGAGTATGGAGGCCTCCTGAGGTTAAAGGCGTTTATGTTCGTGGACGCATTAAAGTGGGCTTTATAGGGTTCGGCAGGATTGCGAGGGAAGTCAGCAAACTTCTTGAACCATGGGGTGTTGAACGAGTGGCTTATGATCCATACGTTCCAATGACAATGTTTAAGCAAGAAAACGTGACATCGGTAGACCTGGAAACTTTACTTAGAGAATCAGATGTTGTTCTAGTTTTGGCTTCATTAACCTCTGAAACGTATCACATGATAGGTGAAAAAGAGCTGAAAACTATGAAAAGAACAGCCTACATAGTCAATACTGCAAGGGGAGCCATAATAGACGAGAAAGCCCTTATTAAAGCTCTAAGAGAAAAGTGGATAGCGGGCGCTGCCTTAGACTGTTTTGAACAGGAGCCTCTAAAACCAGACAGTCCCCTCTTAGACTTAGAAAATGTTATACTTAGCCCCCATTGTTCCGACTTTAACATATGTGCCGGCGCTGAATTTGAAGGTGTTAGGTTGGCCACAGAAAACGTATTGAAGGCTTTACATGGAGAAGTTCCTTCGTGCATTGTTAATCCGGAAGCTTTACCTAAATGGCTTGAGAGGTTTGGGAAAAAACCTCAGAAAGGTGGCGGATAAACGTCAAACGTCTTATTCGTCATTCATCGTATAGTACATTAATTCCTCAATGTTTTTCGGCTTAAGCACCAGTTTATCCCTGCCAACCTTCGTTCCGTTGACGTTTAGAACGTCCAGCTCCGAATTAAATATTGGGGGGAGGTCTGGATCAGCATAGGGTCCGCGTTGCCTCCATAACTCAAGAGCCTTCTTGACGTCATAGGGTACAAGTTCCCTGTGTGGGTCACGTTCCTTTATTATCACTGCAGGTTTAACTTTATCAGGTTCAGGCATCCCCTTGAGCTGCTGTGTTAGCTTAAACTTCTTGCTGTACTTTTCAATAAGTTGATCAATGGGCCCAAAATCCAACGCTCTCATAGGACAACTTGCAACACATATTGGAAGCATATTCTGTTCAAGCCTATCTATACACATTGTGCATTTTTGAGCTTTCTCAGATTTGTCGTCGCTTGCAAATAAAATGGATCCGTAGGGACAAGCATCCCAGCAGGCCCTGTTACAGTTAACTATGGATGGATTGCAATATTCCTCGTCTATTAAGACGGCGCCATATTTATCTTCCTTTAAAATTGCACCTGCCGGGCAAGCGTCCCTGCAAACGGGGTTTTCGCAGTGGTAGCATGGTATTGCAAGGAAATTTAATCTTACTTGAGGCCACGTCCCCTCCTCCCATTCAAACACCCTCATGTACTTCACCGGGCCCTGTGGAATTTGGTTCCAAGTTTTACACGCTATCGAACATGTTTTGCAGCCTATGCATCTGCTTTGGTCGAAAAAGAATCCGTACTGAGCCATTAACAGTTCACCTTGCAATATGTTGGAAGGTTCTTTTTAATGGGTCCTTTATATTTCTCTATTTCTACGCAACCCGTCGCCGTTGGTGGGCATGGGGGGCTTTTGTCGTCGTATAAAAATACGCTTGGCGACCCTCCCCAATCTACTCCGTCATCGTCTGGATCATAATAGGCGCCGTGATGAATAATGACCACGCCAGGTGATATTCTAGAAGTCACGTAGGCTGGAAGTATAGCTTTTCCTACATCGTTATATACGAGGCATAAGTCACCATCATTGATTCCACGCTTTTTTGCATCAGCCACATTAATCCAGACGGAGTGTCTGTAGTTCTCTCTTAAATAGTTGCTTTGCCAACCATAGGAGTGAATACGATATCTTGAGTGGGGCGTAAGTAACATAAGCGGATACTTTTTAATTAAGGGGTCTTCCATCCCCCTAACACATGGTTGATATGTTGGAATGGCTGTTTGATCCCTCCAATCGTTTGGAACCCATGCTATCCATCTTCCCATATGGTCAAAGTGCATTTTTCCCCTCTCCTTTTCGTCAAGCATGAAATCGCATAGGAACTCTATTTTTCCTGACTTTGTCGAGAAACCTTTACCCTTTACAACTGCACTGTAGCATGGCTGTAAAGGTTTTTCAAAGTACTCATTTAAATTAACAATAGGATGTTTCTTAATTTCTTCAGAGGATGGTAAGGGTTTGTCAACTTTGCCTCCATAATATTCGATACCCCTCTCTAACATTTCCTTAATTTGTTCGTAACACATGTCAAAGAAATCCTCTATGTCTTGGTCCCAGCTTTCATCACTAACATATATTGGTAGATATTTAGCCGGTCCAATGCCTAAGGCCCGAGCTATCTTCGCGTAAATCCACATATGATGCTTTGCTTCACCTCTTGGTGGGACTAAACGTGGAAAATACTGAAGAAACTCGTTAATGCATAGAATTTGCACATCCTCCCATTGGTCCAGTACTGGCAATATTATGTCTGAAAACCTTGCCGTTGGCGTCATAAATGAAGCAAAGCTAACTATAAGTCTAAGTCTACTTAGTGCTTTAACAACGTGGTTTGCTGCGTAGGGAGCCGTAACGATCGCATTAGTGGTGGATCGAAAACCATAATTTCCGTGAAACAGTATCTTCGGATTGGGGTCTGGATGTGCTGGGTCACAGTTCCATCCGATTATCCTCCTAAACTCCTCGCTGCTCATTTCTCCCCTTTCAACTTTTTCAAGTAAGTAGAGCATTTGACCAAATCTTGTACTTCTATACATTCTGGGGTTTATGTTGGGTTCGTGGGGCGTTCTTTGGGCGCGCTGTTCGTATTGTGTATAGAACAGGTGGAACGGCTCAATTCTAAATCTGCTCCACGGATTAGCTAAGGCTGAACCTCCAGGCATTGCAACGTAGCCCATCATTGACTGAAGTATAACTGCAGCCCTCGCCACGTTCTCTCCGCGACTTTTCCTGGCTACGCTCCAGTTCTTCCATAGAAAGGTAGGCTTGGATTTTGCATATAGTCTTGTGAGTTCATAAATTGTTTCAGCTGGAATACCGCATATTTTCTCAGCCCATTCCGGCGATTTGGGCACACCATCGCCATACGGGTTATCTTGACTTTTAGGTTCGCCAATAATATATCTTCGCCACATATCAAAGCCTTTAGGCTCCACCCATTTTTCAACAAACTCATGATTGTATAAATCTTCTTTGAAGAGTACATATGCCATTGCACACATCATAGCCATGTCCGTGCCTGGCTTGATGGGGATCCATTGATCACAAAGAGTTTCAGCCGTTGCACTATATCTTGGATCAATTGCAATTACAGGGGTTCCTCTCTCCCTTGCTAGTCGAATAAAATATGCAACGTTGTGGCCCGGCCCATAATGGTGAACGTCGGGAGTAGCCCCCCATAAAATGATTAACTTGCTATTTAACAACATATCCGCCATACTGCCCCACTCAATTGGGGTTGGATACTTAGCTGAATCTGGCAGTGCTCTTGCCTCTGGGGGAACCGCATATTCACCCATAGCCATGCCGTACATAAGATGCATGGTTTGCCTTTCAGGATCGAAGGAACACCATCCCCAGCCCTGAATACCGCAGTTCAACCAGCCTAACAGGTTATCCAAAAAGTATGTGTCAGGATAACCCACCATGACACGATATTTATTATTTTTCCCCTCGGACGTGCCCATTTTCATCATCCTCAATGCACCTTTTTATCTCCTCAGCGATCAAGCCTATGGCTTCATCCCATGAAATTCTTACAAAACCGCTTTTCCCCCGATTTTGAGGATTCGGGTTTTCAGGGCTCCAATCAGCCCTCTTTAACGGGTATAATATGCGTTGGGGATGGTTTATCATTTCAGGGAAAGCATAGGCGACCTCGCATGGCCGTTGCTGTAACCTCTGCTTGACGAAATCTAGATCATTAAGAACTTCATCTTCTCTCGCGACGTTTCTGTTATAGAGATCATCAGGTTCAACGCAGACTATTTTTCCATCCTTTATGCGTAGCTTCAGAATGCATCCGCCGCCATGGCACATCGGGTAGCAGCCGCTGTATCGAACTTCCTCTCCCGAATGTTTAGTTTTAAGTCTCTCTACAATGATTTTAACTCTGTCTGAACTCATGTGTTTCACACATTAAAGAAATCCGCACTGTATATTAAATTTTTTCAGAAAATTGATGATTCGTGCCAGCGTCTTCGAAGCCTTTTAACCGCGCAGCATCAGCGTTACAACGAAACTCGACGAGAAACAAGAAAACTTTAGGTTTTAACTGTGGAATAAATTGTCCTCATGTTCAAAATTGGAAGGGAGAAAGCAAACATGGAACCTAAAACAAAAGTCTGCGGTGACGCTCCCAAAACATAGCAGCCAAAGCAAGCTCTTCAAAAACCTAGACTGTGTGGAGCTCAGAGGCGATTAAGACGCTGTAGATGTAGCGTGTGGGCTACCTTCATGGAGGAAGCGTTAATGGTGCGCGGCCACCTTGCTTCTGAAGTGGAAAGGGATAAAGGGAAAGCCTAAATAAGGGACAATGAACAATTTCAAAGCAAAATCTGTAGGCTGAACTGGAAAATACAAATTGTATTACTTTTTGAGCCGTTGAAAAATAGACAAATATGGGATGAGCCGTTTTGCAAATAAATGCTCACCCACAATTGGCTACTTTAAAAGCAAAGTGGCGCTGACTTCGATGCCATACGCTCGAGTGTACGCTTTTTTTCTACATTTAACATTCAATTCTTTAACTAGGGTTTGATAAGAAGTAAGTTTTTCTAAGGCTTCATTCCACGCGCCGGATTTAATCTCTGAATGCAAAACTGCTCTCCTTTCGAGGTTAATAGCTTTTGTTGGACAAACCTCCTGGCATGCGCCGCAAAATATGCAAAATTTTTCATCCACCGCAGGTTTTCCTCCTTTTTCAAGGCTTATGCACTTTGAAGGACAAATATCAACGCAAACTTGACATTTTTCAAGGCATAGGCTTGTATTCACTTTTATGATTCCATCGGTGGGTTTCACCACTTTAATGGCGCCTAGCGGACATGCGGCCTCACATTTTTTACAGAAAATGCAGAGTTGCCTTTCTATTTGAACATCAACAATTTTCAGTTTTTCAATAGATTTCTCGCCGTTCGTAATTATTTTCACTGCTTTTGTCGGGCAGACCTGTTGGCAAGCCATTTTGCAAACGGAGTTGCATAAGTCTACATCAACAGAAATATCCTTCATAATTTCGGGAAAAGCCCCGCTTTCAATAACCGGAATCGTTTCCCTTCCATCAATTTCTATTTTAATCGCATTTAGAGGGCATAAAACCACACACTCGCCACAAAAGAGACATTTTTCAGCATCTATGTCGATTTGACATTTCTTTACCAACCTTCCCTCGTGAACGTTTGCGGGCGATTTTATCACGGCTTTTTCTGGGCAAATTTTTTCACAAATTCCACACCCAACGCAAAGCTCAGAGTTTACGGTTAAAACTTGACGTGCTGATAACGTTGCTCTTTCCAACACCACTTTTTTGCGCGATTTAATTTTAACAGTTGTTCTGGAGACCATTTAAACTTTCCAGCATAAAGATTTTTAGGAAAACTCTCTTGATATAAAGTTTTACTGCTTTGACCGATGACTTACAACGCGCAAAATGAAAAGGAAAACCAAATTTCGCTCAAAGAATGAAGAAGAATAGCGCCTTTTGAATCAGATAGGATATAGGCATATATATAAGAATTAAAAAACACAGCACAGTAATGTAACTAGATGTAAGATAAACGTCAAATATCTTAACGGAGCTGAATAAGGTGATTGGAGTTTATATTTGCCACTGTGGCCGCAACATTAAAGGAGTCGTAGATGTCGAAAAAGTCAAGGAAAAGGTTCAACATTTCAGAGATGTAAGGGTGGTCGAAACATATGATTACCTTTGCAGCACAACGGGACAAAAAATAATTAAGGATGGAATAAAGGAGAAAGGCATATACAGAGTAGTTGTAGCTGCTTGTTCAGCTCAACTTCACCTTGAAACTTTCCGAAAGGCTGTTTCAGACGCTGGATTAAATCCGTATCTTCTGGAAATGGTGAATATAAGGGAACACTGCAGCTGGGTTCACAGTGATGTTGAAAAAGCCACCCTTAAAACTGTAGACCTAATAAGAGGCGCAGTTAATCGCGCAAGACACTTAGAGGAACTAGAACCAATTAAAACTATGGTTAAGAAAGATGTGCTTATTATTGGAGGAGGCATCGCAGGGATCCAGGCAGCTCTTGAACTGGCAGCTAAGGGTTATAAGGTCTACCTGGTTGAGCGCAACCCCAGCATTGGAGGCCACATGGCGCAGTTAAGTGAAACCTTTCCAACTCTAGACTGTTCCTACTGTATATTGGCGCCAAGGATGGTTCAGGCTTCACAAAACCCAAACATTCAGATAATCACTATGGCAGAGCCCGTTGCAATGAAAGGCATACCTGGAGATTATACCGTAACAATTAAAGTGAAGCCAAGATATGTGGACGAGAGCAGGTGCACGGGGTGCGATGAATGTGCGAAAGTTTGTCCTGTTCAAATATTAAACGAGTTCGACGAGAATTTGGAACTGAGAAAGGCCATATACATCCCGTATCCCCAAGCCGTGCCCCGTATCTATGTAATTGATGTTGACCGCTGCATTAAATGTTACAAGTGCGTGGACGTTTGCGGCCCGAAGGCAATAAACTTTTCTAAAAAGCCTAAAGAAATTGAGCTTAATGTTGGTGCGATTGTGATTGCCACAGGTTACGACTTAATTGACCCACGACACTTGAGTGAATACTCTTATGGAAAGCATCCGGATATTGTAACAAACCTGGAGTTTGAACGCATAATGCGTTTAGGATTTCGCAGGCCTTCAGATGGGAAAACCCCCAAAAAAGTTGCCTTCATTCTATGTGCTGGAAGTCGAGCGCTTAGGGAAGGTTCACGGGAATACTGTTGCAAAATAGGTTGTATGGTTGCAATAAAGCAGTCCATAATTCTCATGAAAGCCGTAGCTAGAGCTGAACCTTGGATTTTCTACCAAGACCTAAGAGCGGCTGGAAGAGGATACGAGGAATTTCTCAGCAGAGCAAAAGATCAAGGTGTAAAATTCATTAGGGGCTTGCCTTCAAGAGTTATACCTACAAAGGATGGACTGACAGTCAAAGCTGTGGACACGGTCTCTGGAATTGATATTGAGGAAAACTTTGACATGGTAGTTCTTAGCGCAGCTATTGTTCCAAGCAATGGAACTGAAGCCTTAGCAAAAGTTTTCGGCATCAGCACTGGAACCGACGGATTCCTCTTAGAAAAACACTACAAGCTTGACCCCGTGGACAGCCTGCGAAGAGCAATTTTTGTATGTGGATGCGCGCTTGGCCCAAAAGACATTAGAGAATCGGTTGAGGGGGCTATGGCGGCAGCCTCCAGGGTTGCATCGTTCATTGGCAAGGGGATGCTTGAACATCCCCCAGAAGTGCCCAGAATAAACGTTGATAAATGTAACCTCTGCGGCCACTGCGTTGACGCTTGTCCATCGGGCGCGCTTCAGCTTGAAGAATCAACGGTCAAAATTGTTCCGGTGGCTTGTATAGGCTGTGGCGCTTGTGTAACAGCTTGTCCGCAAAACGCTGTGGACCTTGCAAACTTCACTGAAGAACAGTTTATCGAACAGATTAAGGGTGTATGTGAAGGGGAAATCGCCGAGCCGAAAATAATAGTTTTTGTCGAAAAAACCACAGCATACGCTTCCCTCGACCTTGCTGGGACAAGGAGGTACAGCTATATTTCTAACGTTCGACCCATACCGGTGCCAAGCTGCATGCGTGTTGGGATAAAGCATGTCCTTACAGCGTTCGCTTTCGGCGCCGATGGAGTAGGCCTAATTGAGGGTGACGACAGTCCCTTCTCTGGAGAAAAACTACGCCAATACACAACCAAACTTAAGGACGATTTAAGACGTTACGGGGTAAACCCACTTAGACTGCAGTCCACAACCACAACCGTTCCACAATACGACAAGACCGTTGACTTTCTACAAACCATGAATGCAAGAATTTCTCGTTTAGGCAAAATTTCACAGAACGAAAGAGAAAAAATAAAGACAGTGCTTAGGAATCTATAAATGAGAGAAGACTTGGAACTAAAAACTTCCATTGTAAACTTTTATGAAAAGATTTTAAAAAAAAGCTTCAAGAGTTTTGTTCCAGTATGCTATCATCCTGGAGGGCTGGAGACAACGGAAGCAATGCTTAAGGAGGCTAGAGTCAGTAAAGGCGTCCACGTTCTAGACGTGGCGTCAGGCATAGGTGATACCGCGATTTATGTAGCGGCAAACCTTGAAGCAAGCGTTACAGGCGTAGATTTGTCGCAGAAAATGGTTATATACGCAAACGCTCTAGCGAAAGGGGTTGAACTTGATACTAGAATTACTTTTTTAATTGCAGACGCTGAAAGTCTTCCTTTTAAAGATAACGTGTTTGATGCAGCTATAAGCGAGTGCTCGTTATGTCTTTTTCCAAACATGCAGAAAACGCTGTTTGAAATGCAGAGAGTGGTTAAACCGGAATCCAAAGTGGTTGTGTCAGACATTGTGCTGAACAAAACACTTCCTCCAAAATTGAATAATTTCCTACTACAAGCCAGTTGTATCGCCGGCGCCAAAACTTTAAGCGAATACATTAGCGAATTTGAGAAAGCAGGCTTAACAAAGATTGCAACGACGGATCTTTCTCACAAAGTCATAAGGCAGATCTGCCAATATTTAGAAAACAGCAAAAAAAGCCCTAAAGAAATAATGCGCATCGGGAAGTCGATGGTTGAAAGTTTTCCTGAGAGATGTAGCATGAAAACTCTTCAGACAATCTCCTTTTACTTATGGCTTACTGGAAAAATAGGCTATTATATGATCAGCGGCATTAAATCAGACAACAAAAAACCAAAAGTTTTAAGGTAGTATATACAAGGCTGCTTTTTTACCCCTCAAAAGGGAGATGAGTCTCTGTCCCTTTCGTTCTTTAGCCACTTTTTCAAGGTAGTCTACCGTACCGTACACTATCGCACCTGTGGGGCAGACTTCTTCACATGCCCTAGGCATCCAGTCAGGACGGTCGCTGCAAAGCGTGCACTTTTGCATCTTAAGGTCTGGCCCATACTTTGGTGCGCCGAATGGGCAGACCCAACTGCAAAGCCTACAGCCGATACATTTATCCTTATCAACTAAGACAACACCGTCTTCTCGCTTGTAAATGGCTTTGGTAGGACACGCAGCCATACAGTAAGGCTCCTCACAATGCATACATGCAATAGAAACATTTGTCCTTTCAACTCTTGGAAAAACTCCGTTTTCAATTTCCATAACCGTGCGGTAGGAGGGTACCTTAATGCCGTTCCAGACACGACACGCTATTTCGCAAGCATGACATTTGATACATCTTTCAATATCAACAAAAAAGCCTTTACGCGTCGACATCAAGCTTTCCTCACTCTAACTTTGCATTCGTTATAGGCTACAGCCCCACTAACAGGGTCAACGTATGTATCTATAAGTTTATTGACGTTTGCACCCTTCCCCCTTGCAGTGTTTCCCATGCTCCAATGGCCAAAACCGAAACCATGAATGACCGCAATAACACCGGGGACAATGCCCTCCGTCACTCTAGCTTTAACTTTTATGCTATCCAAAGGCGACTCTATAATGATGTAGTCTCCATTTTTGATGTCATATTTCTCAGCATCTTTACGGTTTATCTCCGCCCAATTTTCGTTTTCAATGTCCATCAACATTGGAATGTTCTGTGTTACGAGGTTCGCATGGAAAGGCATCCTTGCGCTTATCAATCTAAAAGGGTACTTTTCATCAGGGACAACTTTTGGTTCTTTAAATTCGGGTAACGGGTTGTGGCCCGCAACTTCCATTAGCATAGAGTATATTTCAACTTTTCCTGAAGGAGTTTTCAGTCCGTCTTCATATTTCCTATATTTTGGATTGCCAATCCAGAATCCTTTCCGTTTAAGTTCGTCCAGCGTAAATGGCAAGCCTTCTATGATGTTTCTCATCCATTCTTCCTCTGATTTCCAGTTGAAGTACTTTCCATAGCCCATTTTTTCAGCTATACCTTTAACTATTTCGTAGATGGGTTTGGCTTCTCCTGGGGGTGGCACTGCTGGTTCAGCATATAAAACCATGGGTGAATGGTTAAACCCTTGGAGTATGTCATATCTCTCGAAATAGCAAGCGTCTGGAAGGACGATGTCGCAATACAAGGCTGTCTCACTAAGATAAATGTCTATGGCTACTGAAAATTCAAGGGCCTTAAGAGCTTCAATCCAAAGCTTCGTGTTGGCGTCGCTCATAACGGGGTTAATCTGAGAGAGAATTAATGCCTTAACAGGGTAAGGTTCCCCCTCGAGTATAACCTTTGGTAATAACGCAGAGGGAAGGTCTGGCGCAACAAAAAATCCCAAAGCCTCACGCAAGGAAGGCTTCTCTATTTTTGCCCTCTCCTCCTCCGGGACTTTTATAGGCGGATTCAGCGGTGGGTCAAGTCCTTGCGGGCTGCCAGTTAGCAATAGGGAACCCGGCTTATCAACATTTCCAGTTAAAACATTTAAAAGGAGAACAGCCCGCATCGAGTCGAAACCATTTGTATAACATGCAAACCCGTGGTACGCGCTGGAAACAGCAGGCTTTGTTGTGGCAAATTCTTCAGCGATCCTCCTTATGGTGGAGGCTGGCACACCAGTTATTTTTTCAGCCCACTCGGGAGTGTAACCCTTCTCATTAAGATGTTCTTTAAACTCGTCAAAACCATAGCAATAATTTGCCACAAATTCTTTATCGTAAAGGTCCTCGTCAATCATAGTTTTAGCCATCGCCAACGCTAGCGCTCCATCCGTGCCCGGCCTTATTGGGATCCATTCATCTGCCTTTTCAGCTGTTTTTGAAAGGCGTGGATTAACAACCACGAGTTTAGCTCCCCTATCCCTGGCATCCATTAGCCCTTGCAAGAAACCTACAATCCTAGGAGCCTCTAAAGGTTCTTTTCCCCACAACAAAATGTACTTTGCATTTTCATAATCTTCTATCGCCCAAAAAGTTCCAAAAAGGGTTATACAGGCGGTGTCAAACGTGGCGTCGCATGCTGCAGTATGATCATAAACGTTTGGAGAACCATAAAGAAGATATAGGAAGCTTCTGTAGAATGTAACGCATCCTTGCCCATGGTCTATTGAAACAACAGATTCAGGTCCATATTTTTCCTTTATTTCTTTAAGTTTTTCAGCTATCATGTTGAAAGCTTCATCCCACGTTATTCTTTTAAACTTGCCTTCGCCTCTTTCTCCAACCCTCACCATAGGATACTTTAATCGATCTGGATCATAAGCGAGCCATATACTGGCTAAACCCTTCACACATCTTTTGCCCCGCGTATTAGGGTTGTCCGGGTTACCTCTCGTGTACACAACTTTTTCATCCTTCACATAAACCTCTATTGGACACCTAAAAGGACAAACGTGGCAGAAAGACCTAACCATTTTTGAACCTTTAAGCTTCTCAACAGTTTCCATTCCAACCCCCTTGAGGAATGTAACATTAAGCTGGGAATATTTATTAATTGCTGGTTCTTGCTAAATTTTAAAGTAAGTGGTTCTAGATGTCTTCGCAATACAGCAAAGAAAGCCTAACGAAAAAAATTGTTGAGGCCAGCGGTCAGAACGTTTTTTCATGCAACTTATGTGGTAAATGTACGGCGGGCTGTCCCGTCGCAGGGGTTATGGATATAAAACCCCATCAAGTCGTGAGATTAGTTCAGATAGAACCAAAAATCTTATTGAGTTCTAAGGCTATATGGCTTTGTGCATGTTGCCTCGCCTGTGTAACCCGCTGTCCGAAGCAAATAGATATCCCCAAGTTGATGGAGTCTCTGAGAACCATGATTCTGTCTAAAGGAGTTGACTTTCTTGAATACACGCAGGACTTGTTAACGTTGCTTCCAATACAGGCAATGGTCGCTGCTAAAGGCAGGTATACTTCGGTAAACTTGCCTGTGCGTCAAAGCGTCAGATTGGAGAAATATTTTACTCGTGAAAGGATAAAAGCCCCGATTAAAGGTGAAACTCATAATTGAAGGTTCTCTATTACCCTGGATGTCTTCCATACTCAAGGACTACTGGATTAAATTTGCCAATAAAGGCCATTGCAAAAGCCCTTAAATTGGATATCGTAGAGATTCCCGGAATCTGTTGTGGCGCCTTTTTTACAACAAATCCAGCTGACATGTATAGTGCAGTCCGCACACTTTTGGACGCGAGAAGGAAGGGAAATGAGCTTATGACAACGTGCGCCCTCTGCTACAACGTACTTGCACAGACAAATTTCACGCTCAAAAAGGACCAAGATAAACGCGAACAGATCACTGCTTTTCTAGGTGAGGAATACAGTGGCGAAGTAGAAGTTCTCCATTTTCTCCAGTTTTTAAGAGACCGAATAGGCTTTGATAAACTGAATGAACATGTACGGGTAAGCCTCAACGGTTTAAAAATAGCCCCCTACTATGGCTGTCTGCTTCTTCGGCCTTACGAAGTTACAAAACTTGACAATCCAGAACACCCAACAATTTTTGAAGATTTTCTAATTAGCATAGGTTGCGAGCCGGTGGACTTTCCATATAAAACTGAATGTTGTGGGTCATATCTGGCCGCTGTCTCCTTTGACGCTGTGATCGAACATTCCTATTCAATAATTAATTCAGCATTGACAAACGGTGCAGAAGCCATAGCCGTAGCCTGTCCACTTTGCCATTTCAATCTCGACCAGATGCAAGAGAGAATTAGATTAAGGTATCAAGAGCTAAATGAAACACCTATACTCTACTATACCCAATTACTTGCAGTGGCTTTAGGGATTAAAGAGACGCTGGGCTTTGATCAGCATTTTGTTAATCCATACCGTTTACTAACGAAAGTGCTACCTAGTTGAGAAGAAAGAGCTTTAAGAGGCCTGCTCTCAATCCGAACCCAATAACTAGAGAATAAAAATTTTGAGGTAATGTGTAGTTTTAATTTTTATCCTACAAGCGAGCCTAATTTTTGGTTGCTTATTTAATTAAAAGTATGCGTTCTCATCGAAAAACTTTAATTTTATTTAAATAATTTTGAAAGAGGTCTCTACAATGATATTCTTGCCAAGATCAAAGCTTCCACCTAAGCTCTTGATAATCATTAAAAAGATTACTGAAAAGGACTATGAAATAACAACTGAGCCTAAACTTGAACCGATGATCTTCGCTACTTTTGTCATAACTTTTAAGCAATGTGCTAAAGGTTTTACGGTTAAACTCGCGGGTGGCAAACTTAATCTTTCAGGTGAAAATCCAAACTTCAACGCGATAGTTGAATGTATAAATCAGCAGTCACCTATACCTGTCGAACTCCAGATTGTTTAAGGAACAAATCACTATCTCTATATAGTTTTTCGCCGTTCACCGAGGTAATGTTGTAAAGGCAGAATGGTATAAGTTTTCCGTTTTCTCTTAATTCATGAACGCAGCATTTTGAAAGCCTCTCTAGATCAACCGTCCAAGCGTCTTGGGCAAAATGACATCCAACGGAGAAAAAGCCTTCGGGCTTCAAATGTTCGAGCAAGAGTCTAAGAGACGTGCCCATCGATTGAGGTTTAAAGTTTTTGATGAAAGTTTTTGAAACGCCAAGTTCGTCAGCCACCGCTTTCAGAAACTTATCGAATTCAATAAATTCGTTTTTAAGCGAGTAGTTATCTATCAACCGTTCCATGTCTACAAGCCTATTAATTGCGTATATTTCTTTGTCGTTGCGGTAATAGGTGTAGAGAAGCGATGAACATCTTGGATCTGGACATGGCACAGGCATGAAATCAACCGCTTTCACCCTTCCACCGCTTTGTTTTTCAATTTCGACTTGAACATCGCTTACAGTCATTCTATCCAACGGGTTGAATAGGTTGGGCGGGTATCTTCCAAGCGCGGCGAATGGTTGAAAGTTAACTCCTATGGCTTTCCTTGACAGTGCATATCTAATTATGTCCCATAACTGATGTTCATTAACGCCCTTCACAATAGTCACCGCCAAGGTTACGCTTAAACCTGCATTTAAACAGTTTTCGATGGCTTTTTCCTTAACCTTTGTTAGATCGCGACCTCTTAATATCTGGTGGATTTTTGGCGTGAAACCATCAAATTGCAAGTATACTCCGCTAATTTCAGCTTTTGCCAAATCTTTAACGAGACATGGATTTTTCGCAAGTTCTATACCATTTGTGTCTAATTCGATTAGTTTGAAGCCTAAATCCCTGCATAACCCTACGATTTCAAGCAGGTCTTTTCTAACGGTAGGTTCCCCTCCAGAAAGCTGGATGGCGGTAGGTTTGCCCTCACACCTCAAAAGTTCTTTAAGTATCTCTTCAATGTCCTCAATCGTAGGGTTCCATGTTGGAACACTCTTTGAATCCGCAAGACATATAGGGCATATTAAGTTGCAAGCATTCGTAACCTCCAATATGGCTAGACATGTATGTTGTTTATGGGCTGGACATAAGCCACAATCAAAAGGACACCCTCTAACAGCGTTTTCAACATGAGGTTTAGCGGGTGCGCCGGGCCTTGAAAACCTAAGGGCTCTCATGTAAAGGTCGAGGTCGCTCCAAAGTAAGACCTCAAATTTCCCGTGTTCCTTACAATATTTCTCCATGTAAACTTTTATGCCGTCTGTTGTTATTTTCGCGGGGACAAGGCATAAGCACTCTGGGCATAAGCTCTTTGTAACACTATACGCTAACCTCATATTTTCACCTCTCATATTAGACTTAACAAACAGATTAGGGTTCGCCCATGAGCAATTTCATAGCAATTTTGCTCACTTCCTGATTTTTCACATCTTGTGAGGCGTCATGTGTTTTTAAGGCTATGTCCAAGACATGTTTCGTTTCAATTTTCGGCATGGTCACCCAAAAAATTTGTGCACATGTGTAACAGTAAACAACCATTAAATCAGCCCCTGCTTCTAAGAACTCCATAACTCTTCGTGAAGAGGCCATAGCGGAAAGGTAAGGGTTGAAGCATGAAACCATCCCTCCGGATCCACAGCAAATAGTTCTGTTTCTAGAGTGAGACATTTCCAAAACTTGTTCATTGTTAAAGAGTTTTCTAACATGCGTGGCGAAGTGGCCTTTAAACCTGTCTGGGCAACTGTCATGAATTGCGATTTTAGAATTGAAGCTGTCTAATCCCTCCTTCAGCAATTCTCCTAAAACTTCGTAAACAGTTAAAACCTCAAATCTGCCTTGAAACATCGATTGCAAGTGATAATAGCATTTAGGACAAGCAGTTATTATTTTTTCGCATCCTTTGCTTTTCAAATAGGACTCAAGCCTTACAAGCCATTTCAGGGCCCTTTCAGCCAGCCCTGCATCGCTAAGCGGTTTGCCACAGCATAAATCCACTAAGCCCGCATCAAGTTTTTCTTCAAGCTTTTCATAAACTTTTAACGTTGCCTCAGGCGAGTAACAAGACATAGAGCATCCTGGAAGGAAAGCATACACAAAACTATTCTTCTCTGAAGAGTCGTAGTTCAAATTTTTATAGGTTTTATATGCTCTAGGAAAAAACATGGGTTCATCGGGTAGAAAAAGTTTATAACGCCTATCATTAAGGACGAAGCTAGCTTGCTCCAGTCTAGCGTGAGCAATAACTGATGGAAAATCTAGATTTAAAGGGCAAACTGCTTGGCATAAGCCGCATAAAAAACACTCCATAATATAGCTTTTGACGGGATCCAATTTCTTCGCCAGCTCCTCAACAACCTTTTTAGGTGTTTTACGCAGATTTGAGAGGAAGAAACACTCATAAACGCATAATTGACATTCAGAACATCTTTGCATAATGTCTGAGGCATCCATCAGTTTAATCTCCTAATCTCTAATGATCATCCTTCCGTTTGTTCTTTCTTCTATTTTTAGGGGTGGTTTGAGGGAGGCAAGCTCGCTTACCATGCGTTTTATTCTTTCAATATATTTCCTTTCGATTTCCGGATCTGACTTCACCACTTTCTTGGCGATTTCATCGCAGTAGTTGCAGTCTCCGCAACCTATAAGGCAAGGAGGGTTTTTATTTACGAAATATTCATACCAGCCGTCCAAGGATCGGTTGTCAATGGAAATTTTTAGAGGAGGCAGGATTTCAGCGTTAATATGGAACATGTCCCAGCAGAAGTGCATGTAGGAGTTATCGATTAAAGCGTAGATGTCGCCGTCATATCGCCTTGAAAGATAGGCTTCAACAAGTCTTAACAAATCTTCTGCAGGTAAGCCTCGTCCAGCGATTTTAATATACTCTACACCCACATCGTGATAGTATTTGATATCTTCAGGCCTAAACCATGGAGCCTTAATAATTTCTTTATGGTCACATAATCGCTTTAAAACGCACCTCATAAGTGGGTAAGGCTTGTAAGTGAAGCCTACTTGATCTTCTATCACGCTTTGCGAGACATGAGCGGTTATGGTATTGTGGTAGGTCCTAAATGGACATTTTAGCAGACACCCGTTATTGGCTATAACTTCTAAGCCAGCCTTAACGTTTTTTCTTATAAGCCTGAGCAAATGGAAACATCGATTAACATCCTCACTTAGGGTCAACCTCGAAGCTCCCAGCTCCTCATACATTAAAGCTCTATTTAGAGAATCTATATAGCTTAAGGATGAAACTTTAACCTCAAATTCAGGGTAGTTTCTAGCTATATACTCGATAAGATAGGGTATAGCAACCACAACCGTGTCGACTTTCGTTTTCGCAAGTTTATTTAAAAGTTTGTCTAAGGCCTTACGTCCCTTATCAGTATACTCTAGGAGATTCATGCAAATGGGATTAAGCGTATAAGCAAATTTAATTCCATATTGATGGGCTTTCAAAATGTGGCGTTCAAGGCGTTCAGCGTCAACTTCAGGAAGAAGTGTTGAAGGCCAGCCTGTTCCGAAAATTGAAAGCTTGAATGATCCATAAATTTCATAAACTTGGGCGTTTAAACCACGATATTTTTCGTTAAGCTGATTCAATTTATCCAGAAAAACATCTTCAAACGTCGTTGGCACGCACAACTTAACAGCCATTATTTTCCCACGTTTTATGGGCTTTCTACCCAATACAATAGATAAAAATATTACCAAAAATATTTTTATTTCTGAGACACATGAGTTTTCAAAAGGTTGTCGTAATCTATAATTGAGGCTGTTTTGGTTGGCGGCCGAAATAATTGAGAATGCAAAAAAACAACATAGGAAAATTCTTATGGAGCACGAGTCTAAATCTATTTGCCTTAGTTATGGAATACCAGTAACAAACTTCAAAGTTGCATTTTCAGTTGATGAAGCTGTAAAATTTGCCCAGGAGATAGGCTTTCCTGTAGTCTTAAAGATTTTGTCCCCCGACATCATCCATAAGTCCGATGTTGGAGGAGTTATGTTAAACTTAAAGTCTATTGATGACGTAAAGAAAGGTTATTCGGCAATGATAGAAAGTGTTAGAAGAAACGTTCCCAACGCAAACATTTTAGGTGTAACTGTTCAAGAGATGGTTCCCCCGTCGACTGAAGTCATCGTGGGAGCAATAAAAGACCCTCAATTCGGTCCAGTTTTAATGTTTGGACTTGGCGGTGTTTTCGTTGAAGTGTTGCAGGACGTTACATTCCGGGTGGCCCCAATTAAAGAAAGGGATGCCGAAGAAATGGTTAAAGAAATTAAAGCTTATCCGCTTCTAAAAGGATTCAGAAGCAACCCGCCTGCAAATATAGATTCTATAATTAGAATACTGGTGAACACTTCTAAACTTGTGACAGAAAATGAAGAAATAGCTGAATTAGATTTGAACCCAATAATGGTAAATGAAAAAGGTGCAAAAGTTGTAGATGCGCGGATAATCCTTGAGTAACACGTTTAAAATTCATATTCCGAGATAAATGAAACCTGCATGAGGGTATGGAATGCAAGATGTGTATTCAAAGCTTGATGATTTGCTTCATCCCAGATCTATAGCCATTGTGGGAGCTTCTCCTAGGTTAACGTCGGCCGGGTACCTTTATACAAGCGCCCTTATCGAAGCTGGCTACAAAGGGAAAATCTACCCTGTAAACCCAAAGTATGGTGAAATATTAGGGCTTAAATCTTATCCAAGCCTTGTTGAGATTCCTGACCAAAACGTGGACTTCGTTGTTTCCGTTGTACGTGCAGAAAGGGTGCCGGAATTAATTGAGGAATGTCACGTTAAAAAAGTAAAGCTAATTCATCTTTATACCGCACGAATGAAGGAAACGGGGATAAAAGAAAGGGTGGAGCTTGAAAATCAGATCGTTAAAAAAGCAAAAGAATATGGAATTAGAGTTCTCGGTCCCAACTGCATGGGCGTGTATTACCCAAAAATGGGAATTTCGTGGGAAAATGATCTTCCAAAAGAGGCTGGAACTGTTGGAGGTTTATTGCAAAGTGGAGGTTTATCCTGCGAACTAATACGATATGCAAGCTTGCGGGGAATTCGTTTTAGCAAAATCATAAATTATGGCAACGCATCAGACATTGATGAATCTGATCTTCTTGCTTACTTTGCCAACGATCCTGAAACAAACGTGATAGTTGCTTATATAGAGGGGGTGAAGGATGGAAAGAAGTTTATTAACGCTTTATCCTACGCTGCGGAAAACAAACCCGTCATTGTACTTAAAGGCGGAAAAGGGGAAGCTGGAAAAACAGCCGCCCTGTCCCATACAGGATCTATGGCTGGCTCCAGCGCTGTCTGGAGCGCTGTCCTAAAACAATGTAGGGCGATAGAAGTCGCCAGCCTCGACGAATTGATAGATTTAGTTACTGCTTTTAACTTCTTACCACCGATTACAGGAGAAAAAGTGTTGATAGCTGGAGGTAGCGGCGGAACAAGTGTCGTATCAGCTGACATATGGGAAAAAGAAGGTTTTAAATTACCTGAAATTCCAGACCAGTTAAGAGGGGAACTTAGAAAAAACGTGCCTGAACTTTCCGACTGGATTAGAAACCCAATTGATAGGTCCATATTCCAGACCCAGCGAATGGAAAAAATAACTCCATGGCAAGCATTCCTCAAAGCCTCTGAGATAGGCAATTTCGACCTTTTAGTGGCCGAGCTTGTTCAAAGCGACCCATGGCCAGATGATGTATGGAAACAATATCTGGACGATTTTCTATACAACGTGTTAAAAGTCAAAGAGAATAAAGGAAACCTAATAGCTATAATTGAAATTCAAGGCTTTATCGACATGGAAAGGTTGAGATGGCGATTGGCAGCTCAAGCTGTAAAAACGCTATCTCAAAACGGTGTCGCCGTCTTTTATACAGACAGCGGAGCTGCAAAGGCTTTAAGAAAATTTATAGAATACTGGCGTAGAAAAACGCGTGTGAGCTAGTTTTCACAGCATACTTTTTCTTGGTTTTTAATCATGGGTTTCAAGTACTTTCCATAAAGCGCGTCTATGGAAGCATCAAGGTAAGTTTTACAAACGACGGAAGCAACGAAACATCCTTTCACAAGCAAACAAAGCTTACGCTCCAACCACATAAACTTTCTCCTTGAAAACGTCGTTTAGAAGAGCGTTCGGGTTTTCATACAAGCTTGTACCGAGCCCAACTCTACTTCACGATCATTTATATAACCTTCGTACAAGCCTAAAATAAGCTTTCATGAGATATGCTGTTATTGCATACCATAACAGCCTTTGAAGGATCCTTTAAAGGCTTGATCTTCAAAATTGTCGAGAAGCTCTCTATGGCTTTTGGTCCTCCAGCTTGATGAAATAGACCGGAGGTGCTATATTTAGCGCCCTATCACCGAAATTCGCATTTTCCCATTGTATACTCGTCCGCTTAATCCACTGCAATGCTTCTTTCAATAAAAACCTAAAAATTAACGAACATTTAGCCGTAGCTGCTTCCCTAAGTTACAACTAGCCAAAAATCAGAATATTTTGCCAGTTGTATGCCGTGTCAGATTAATTATTCTTTGAACTTAAAGGTGAAGTATATCGATTTCGATGTAACTACTTTTAAAACTTTAAGGTACCCTAGCGAAAAATTTTAATGGCAAATTTTAAAAAGGGTTAAACGTAAAATTTATGGATGAATGCGTGGGGAAACAAGTAATGAGCCTTCAAAGCTTTTTAAAAGTTCTGCTGCCGGTTCTCTTGGCTGTAATAATAGCGGCTTCTTTGGCATCTTCAAGTGTTTCAGCTGCGGCTGAAGAGCATATATTACGGATAGGTTTTGAATGTGTGCCCACAACATTCAATCCTTTGCTTTCAGCTAGAGATATCTGTCAAGCCGTCTGGTTCCCTTATTTGTTATACGAACCGCTTATCTTAAATTTGCAAAATGGAAGTTTGTTGCCTTGGCTTGCTAAGAGTTGGGAGGTACTTGAAAATGGGAAGCGTTACGTTTTCCATATAGACGAGAGAGCTAGGTGGAGCGACGGCACCCAAGTGACGGCACATGATGTTGAAGTTACTTGGAATCAAACGATTAAATACGCCCTTCCATTAGAATTAAAAGGGGTTCTTGAAGCAGTTAGAGCTGTTGACACTTATACTGTTGAGTTCGTTACGGCTCAGCCATGGGCGAGGTGGTACCTAACTTTCGGCAATACTTTAGTAAGGCCAGCTCACATATGGGAAAATCTTGTAGATCCATTGAGTTATGATTTTATAAGTGATCCTAGTAAACATGTGACATCAGCCCCATTTGTATACGATTCATATAAGGCAGGGGATTGGTGGCTTTTTAGAAAAAGGCCAGATTATTGGAAGACTGAGCATGTGCCAAAAATAGACGGAGTCTTATGTAAATTCATCAGTGATATTTCACTATTTCCAGCTTTGGTCAAGAAAGGAGAACTTGATGTTGCCATACCATACCCGTTCTACTTGTTAGCACAAGTGATTGGGGTGCCTAACATAGCTATTTGGGCGCCTCCTGTCCCAAGGGCGCCATGTTTTCTGCTTATAAATACAAGGCTTTATCCGCTTAGCCTTAAAGAAGTTAGGCAGGCGATTGATCTAGCCATAGACAAAGTTGATTTAGCCAAAAACTACTTTATGGGCTATGGTATACCAGCCAATAGATCAATGATTAATTTTGCAATAGCTCCTGAGTTTTTCGTTCCACAGGCTACTTGGCCGGGATATGTAATGAGTCATGAGGAGTGTGTTGCTGAGGCTAACCGAATATTAGATGAGCTAGGCTTCGCGAAGGGTCCTGACGGAATAAGGGTAACACCGAACGGAACAAGGTTGAGCTTCAAATACCTTATGAGGTTATCTCCATTAACAGCTGTGAGACTTAGAGCTTCACAGAGGATCATTGAAAACCTTAAGGAGATAGGGATAGAAATTCATACATATCAGACTATGGAAATAATGGATTTCATTGCTGCAGCTTACTTTGCAGAGAAGAAGGACTGGGGGTTTGCAGATGACGTAATGGGCGAAAATGGCCCTGAACCTTATATCGATCAGCTGAACTATGTCATTTCTCCACGTCCAATAAATTTTGAAGCATCAACTGGATGGTTTAACTCTGAGGCTAATAATTCAGCGGTGAGTGCCTTTCGACGATTAAACTACAGCGAGCAAGTTGAGGATATCAAAAAAGTTGTTAGAATATTTGCAGAAGAACTTCCAGCGGTTCCCTTAACATTCTATCCATGGGGTATATGGGTTTATAGGACAGATAAACTTACAAACTGGAACGCCGAACACTCAACACGCTACACAGGGTTCGCATTCTTACTCCCCATGAGACCTATGGTTTATTGCGAAATAACACCCGTAGGCTGGGCACCAACGCCGACTCCCACCCCAACCCCTACGCCTACGCCGACTCCCACCCCCACTCCAACGCCTACACCCACAGTTACTCCGACTCCCACGCCGACACCTTCACC
>JGI24721J26819_10001522_pt1 | contig 26149 bp, 19 predicted proteins | sample YelNatPaOPGAMG01_FD_26819 | JGI IMG/M metagenome (IMG submission 26819) | reverse complement strand
TACGTCACGGTGGCGGAGGCTTTAGGGCGGCAACTGGCGGAGTGGCGGAAGAGGTACAGCTGAAGTTGGCCGACTGGCTCTGGCCATCGGAAAGGAAGCGGGCGGCTGGCTCCCGTTGGGCGGGAGAGAAGCTTTGCGCACGTGAGCGGTCCTCTTGAGTATATACTGCCCCGAAGCCGTTGAGTCAGTGGCCGCTCAGTCAGCGGTCTGCGGGTCCTGAAGGTGGGTAAAGCGCGAACTTCTGAAAAACCTGGTAAAATCTCAGCCGACCCTGACAAAAGTAGCTTGCAGAAATGCGGTTCCTATCTTCAAGAAGGAGGACGGGACACGATTGCGATGCGCGATCCTGAACCCACACAACAAACAGCCATCCGCTACAGCGCCCAAACGCGCACAGTCCAGGACCTCATCAACCTCTACGAAGATGGGAAACTGAATCTCAACCCGGGTTTTCAACGTGAGTCCGTCTGGTCGGACAGGGACCGGGCGAAGCTGATCGACTCCATTCTCCGCGGCTATCCCATACCCGCGATTTTTCTCTACGAGCGCCACGCGGATGGGTCGCTCGTTTATGACGTCATCGACGGCAAGCAGCGCATTGAGGCGATCTTCCGATTTATGGGAATGATGCGAGGAAAGTCGTTTTCCACGAAGACGGTTCTTGACGACAGTAGCGTGGAAGAATTGGTTAGCTGGAGCGCTCTCAAGCGGCGTCAGGCGCAACACAAGTTAGAGGGATACCAACTCCAGGTTATTTTCGTTGAGGGCGGTCTCTCGCAGATCATCGACCTGTTTGTCCGTATTAATTCAACAGGACGCGCCCTGACAAGACAAGAACAGAGACATGCAAAGTATTATCGGAGCCCATTTTTAAAAAAGGCATCACAGTTGGCAGAAAGATTCAGGAACACATTCATTGACAATCGTGTTTTTTCGGCCAATCAAATCAGCCGCATGAAACATATCGAGCTGGTAAGCGAACTGATCCTGTCTGTTTACTATGGCGAGCCTCTGCACAAGAAAGAGGCGCTCGACCAGGCTATGTCGGACAGGGCTCTACCCGCCAGGTCGCTCCAGGGAGCGTACCAGGAGACACGAAGGGCGCTGTACCGGACCCTGCGGATATTTCCAAACCTACGGCAGACGAGGTTTCGCCAAGTGAGCGATTTTTACACCCTGGTGCTTGTCATCTGGCGACTCGACCGAGAAGGGTGTATTCTGACGAGCGCGAAGCGAAACCGCATTGCCGCCAGCATGCTCGGTGAGTTTGGAGCCGGNGTAGACCAACTGAGACATTTACAAAAGCGCCTGGAGCGGCTGCCTGAGGAAATGGACGTGTACCGCGCTTATCTCCAGACGGTGCTAGAGGGAACCGACACAGCCAGAAACAGAAAGGCGCGTGAGAAGATCTTGATAAGTTTATTCGGTTCCTTATTCGAAAGGAAGGATCCGTGGCGGCTTTTTACCCCTGAGCAAAGAAGGATCGTATGGCAAGCGAGCAAGAACAAGAAGTGCTCGATCTGTGGCTCGCCTGTCTCGTGGGAGGATTTCACGGTCGATCACATTCGGCCATACGCGCGGGGAGGCCGTACTGTCTCATTCAACGCCGCGCTGGCCCATAGAACCTGCAATTCAAGTAAGAAGGACCGATGGCGCCGCGGGCGTCAATAAAGAGCGTGCGTCAGGGGCATGCGGGCGTTCTCAATGCCCCNTGGCTGGCGGCGGCTAGGGCGTCGCTTCGCAGACTGCGGAAGATTTGAGGTCGNAGAGATGGGGCGAGGCCGCCGAATCTTTGCATTAGGTGCCGAGCGGGGGAAGTGAGGCCAACGGTTGGGCGAAGGGTTTGCTGACGTCGGGCGCTGCGCCACTTCAACCTCGCTTGTGGCAAGATAGGGAGCATGCCGCAACCCATCTACCTTGTCGCCAGTGGGGACTTGCGTTTAGCCGCCAATCAGAACTGCTGGCCCGCCCAGCAGCGAGTGGAGGAGGCCGTCATTGCCGCGGTCCGGCGCGAGGGCCGGGACGTGGTCCGCGCCCATGCCTACGACCCGGTCAAGGGACACGGGTTCATCGATTCGCAGAAATACGGGATGGAGGTCTTCCGGGGCATACCGCCGGAGGCGCCGGTCATGGTGGTCGAGGCCGTGTGGCAGTACAGCCACCACGTCCTGCCGGGGCTGTGGACGCACCGCGGGCCCATCCTCACGGTGGCCAACTGGAGCGGGGAGTGGCCGGGGCTGGTAGGGATGCTCAACCTGAACGGTTGCCTCACGAAGGCCGGCATCCCTTATAGCACGCTCTGGAGCGCGGATTTCACCGACGACCTTTTCTTGCGCGGGCTCCGCACCTGGCTGGCGGGCAAGCCGGTGGTTCATGACAGCAGCCACGTCCGCTCCTGGAAGCAACTGAGGCTGCCGCCGGAGGGGATCTTGGTGGGGGCGCGGCTGGCGGCCGAGCTTCGGAAGAACAAGGCCATCATGGGAATTTTCGACGAGGGCTGCATGGGGATGTACAACGCGATCATTCCCGATGAGCTTCTCCACGAGGTCGGTGTCTTCAAGGAGCGCCTGAGCCAGTCGGCCTTGTACGCCGAGATGTTGCAGGTGTCCGATCAAGAGGCCCAGGAGGTCCGCGACTGGCTCGAGCTGAAGGGCATGCGCTTCGTCACGGGTTCGAATCCCAAAGAGGACCTCACGGACCAGCAAATCCTCGACCAGTGCCGCATGTACATCGCCGCGGTGCGCATCGCCGACCGTTTCGGCTGCGACACGATCGGCATCCAGTACCAGCAGGGCTTGAAGGATCTTGCCCCGGCCTCCGACCTGGCCGAGGGCCTGCTCAATAACGTGGACCGTCCGCCGGTGCGCGACCCCGAGACGGGCAGGGTGCTTTACGAGAACCAAGCGCTGCCGCATTTCAACGAGGTGGACGAGTGCGCCGGGTTGGACGCGCTGGTGACCAACCGCCTGTGGCGCGCTCTGGGCTTCAGCCCGGAGACCACTCTGCACGATGTGCGTTACGGCGAGGAGTACCCGATCAACGGCAAACCGGAGTTCGTGTGGGTGTTCGAAATCTCCGGCGGCGCGCCGCCGGCGCACTTTATCGGCGGATACGCGGGGGCGACCAGCTACCGGCAGCCGTACATGTATTTCCCCAGCGGCGGAGGAACGCTAGCGGGCGTCAGCAAGCCGGGGGATGTGGTCTGGAGCCGGGTCTACGTGGAAAAGGGCGCGCTCAAGGCAGACCTGGGGCTGGCCAAAGCGGTGGAGTTGCCGCAGAAGGAGAGCGACCGGCGGGCGAGGATCACCACTCCGCAATGGCCGATGATGCACGCCATCACCCGCGGGGTGACCCGCGACCAGTTCATGGGCCGGCACAAGGCCAACCACATCCAGGTGGCCTACGCGCCGGATGAGGAAGGCGCGAATTTGGCCCTGGCGGCGAAAGCGGCGATGTTCCGCGAGCTGGGGCTAGAGGTGGCGATCTGCGGCGACGGGTTGGGATCGTAGGCAGATCGCCGCGCCCTTGGCCGAGGGCAGGCCAGGAGGCATCCGCTACTGAGGGGAGACAACGAAGAAATCGCTACGGCAGCGCCTTCAGTGCCGTCTCCAGGTCGTCATCGAATTGGAAGATGGTGTCCAAGCGGGTGACGCGGAAGGCGTCGCGAACCTGGCCGGTGGCGCCTGCCATCCGCAGGCTGCCACCGGAGGAGCGACCTGGTTGAGGCAGGCGATGAACTGGCCGATGCCGGTGCTGTCGATGTGGGTGACGCCGCTCAGGTCGAAGACCAAGTGATGGCGGCCTTCCCGCATGAGGCGCTTAACCAGGGTTTCAATGGCCGAGGCGGCCTCGCCTAAGGTGATGCGGCCGTCGATCCGGATCACGGAACGGCCGGGGCCGGCTTCCCGCTCCTCAATTCGCAACGCCATCCGACGCCTTCTCCCGTCAGTTCGGTTTCTTCACTTCCACCCGAGCCAGCTTCTCGGTGAACTGGACGATGGCTGAATGATCCAACTCGCCTTTGCCTTCGCCTAATAAAGATATCAACATTTGCTGCACCTGGCTGGTCAAGGGCAGCGGGACCTGGAGCGACTCGGCCGCCAATAGGGCGTTCCGGAGGTCCTTGTGGTGCAGCCGGATGCGGAAGCCGGGTTGGAAGTCCCGGGCGATGACCATGGGGGCTTTGAAGTTCAGCACGGTGCTGCCGGCCAGCCCGCCCTTGACGGCTTCGAAAACGATCTCCGGATCCAGGCCGGCCTTGGTCGCCAGCACCAGCGCCTCGCCCATGGCCGCGATGTTGCAGGCCACCATAATGGTTGGCCAGCTTGGTCACGTTACCGGCGCCGGCCGGACCGGTATGGGTCACAGAGGAGCCCATCCGCTCCAGAACCGGCACGGCGCGATCGAAGACTTCCTTCTTGCCGCCGACCATGATCGCGAGCGTGCCCTGTATGGCCTTCGGCTCGCCTCCGCTGACCGGAGCGTCCAGAAAATCCACGCCCTTGGCTTCGCAAGCCGCCGCGACTTTTTGCGAAACCATGGGGCTGATCGAACTCATGTCGATGACCAGCGAACCGGGCGCAGCTCCTTCCAGCACCCCATCGGGTCCTAGCACGACCTGCTCGACCTCCGGCCCGTCCGGCAGCATGGTGATGATGATGCTGCTGCGGGAGGCCACGTCTTTGGGCGACGCGCCCTTTTCGGCGCCCGCTTGGACCAGCTCCTCGACTGGCTGGGGCACGACGTCGTGCACCACCAGCTTGAAACCGGCCTTGAGCAAGTTCGACATGGGCTTGCCCATGATCCCCAGCCCAATGAAACCAATTTTTTGATCCGGCAAGGCTTTGAGTTCTCCTCTCTTGAAGTTTTACGAAGATTCCAATGCCATATGATACGATACCGCCATGGACATCCATACTTGGGACGCCATTAAAGAAGATGTTCTCAGCCCCACGGCCGGCCGCAAGGCCTTGCACGGCCAGATGATCACCCTGGCCCGCTTCCGGTTCGACAAAGGCAACAAGGTGGCTATGCACCATCATCCCAACGACCAGATCACCACGGTTCAGTCCGGCAGCATCAAGATGGTCTGCGGCGGTGAGGAGTTCATCCTGAAGGCCGGCGACATGGTCCACGTGCCTCCGGATGTCCCGCACGGAAACGAGGCGCTCGAGGACTCCGTCATCATCGAAATCTTCTCGCCGGTCCGGCAGGACTGGATCACCGGCGACGACTCCTACCTGCGCCAGAAGTAGACTGGCGGACAGCGAAGGCGCCGTCATCGGCCGGAAACCTTCCTGGGCGAAGGTCCTGCGAAATCGCGGCCGACAAAGTGGCCAGCTCACCCAGCTCGGGCTCGGCCAGCGGCGCGCGAGGGCGCGCGCTTGCACCAAGCATGCTGCGTCAGCCGCCGGCGTTGGCCGCGAAGCCGCGGAAGCGCCGCGGCGGAGGCTGGGCGTCAGCCGATGAGATTCTGGATGTAAGGAAGCGAACCCGCCGCCGAGCGGTTCACTTCGCCCGCTTGGCGGTGTATTCCACGGGCGGGAAGCCTTCGCCGCCTCCCGGTCCGCCCTCAAACGTTTGGGTGATGTGGATCTGGTCCCCGGCCACTTTCCCTTTGTAGTTGATCTTGAACTTGTTCTCGCCGCCGGGCGGCTCAAAGATCAGCACGAACGAAATGTTGTCCCCGCTGATCTTTCCTTCGGTGAACTCCCGCTCCCCCATCGGCGAGCCGATCGTGCCGGTCAGCTTCTCCCCCTCGGCCTTGAAGTTGAAAGTAACCTCGATCGTGTCGCCCTGAAAACCGGGCACCTGCGCCACCCACTTTCCGTTGACGTCGGCTGCCATGGCGGCCATGCAGCCCAGCGCCAAAAGCCCTGCCAGCAACCACGCTCTCAATCGCATGAGTTCCTCCGCTTGTATTCTCCCCGGGCGGCCGCCCGTGGCCGGGCGTTCGGTCCGGATCAACTTGAGTCTATCCCGATTTGTTGCAAACCACAACAATCTGCGCAGCCAGCGGAGCGCTTGCCGCGAAGCCGCTGGGGTTGGGGGCGGTGAGCCACAGCCTCTTCCTGTTATCATCAGGGTTCCATCCACCGAAATGCGTCAGATCCGATTCGATGAACCTTACCGTCTCGGCTCCAAAACAATTCATGGCCGCTTCGTGATTCCCTCCGGCATCCGAGCCACGCACGCGTCGAATATTCACAAGTGTTTCCGGGAAATCCCATCCATCGGCGTGGTCACCACCAAGAGCATCAGCGCGGCCTCGCGCGCGGGATACCGCGAGCCCATCTACGCCCGTTACGCGCCCGGATGTTACATCAACGCGGTGGGGTTGGCCAACCCAGGGGCGGAAGCGTTTCTCAAGGAGTTCGAGGGTCTCACCACCCCGGCTGACAAGTTTCTGCTGGTCTCATTGATGGGCTCCGATGTCGAGAGCTTCGTTCAAGCGGCACAGACCTTGCTCCCGCTGGCGGACGGGTTTGAGCTGAATATGTCCTGTCCTCACGCCAAAGGCTACGGCGTCGAAGTGGGTCAGGACGAGAACCTGCTTTTTGAGATCACGCGGGCGATCGTCCGCTTGTCCGGCAAGCCGGTCTTCGTGAAGATGTCCCCGATGTTGCCGAATCTCGGCGAGAGCTGCCGCGCGGCCATCGCGGCGGGCGCCTCGGGACTCACGCTGATCAACACTGCCGGGCCGGCCATGGCGGCGCACGGCTGCGACCCCATTCTTTCCAACCGGTATGGCGGCTTGAGCGGCGATGGGATCCGGCCGCTGGGGCTGCGGGCGGTCGAGCAGGCGCGCAAGGCGGTGGGGGACGAGCCTTGGATTATCGGCATGGGCGGGATCGCCTCTCCCGAACATGTCCGCCAGTACGCCGCCGCCGGGGCCGACCTGTTCGGAATCGGCAGCGCTCTGACCGGGCTCGATAGCGCTCAGATGCGCGATTACTTCGAGCGCCTGCAAGCGGATCTCTGCGCGGGCCGCGGCGAGCGCTATGAGCGGTCCTGCGAGACGGCGCTCCCAATGGACTATACCCGGGTGCGCATCGCCGCGCGCGTGGACTACGACGAGACGCTGTTCAAGCTGATTCTCGACCGGCTGCCGGGCGATCCCGCCGAGGGAGATCTCGCCGGGAAGTTCTATTTCCTCTGGGCGCCCGGGGCGGGGGAAAAACCGTTCGCCATCTTCTCCGCTGCCGAGAAGAGCATCGTGGTTCGCAGCGTGGGTTGTTTCACGCGTTACCTGGCGGGCCTTTCGGCAGGCGCCGAACTCTATTTGCGCGGACCTTACGGGGCTGGGTTTCCAAGCATCACCGGAAGCACCGTCGTGCTTGTGGGCGGAGGCACCGGCATCGCTTCGATCCTGGAGATCGCCTGCCGTCTTCGCGGCTCGAACCGCCTGGCGTTTCTGCTGGGCGCAAGGACGGCGAAGCACCTGTTCGATGTCGGGCGCTTCGGCGAGCTCGGTCCCGTCTACCTGGCGACCGACGACGGGACGCTTGGCCGGCGCGGTTTCGTCCCCAGCCTGCTGCCGGAAGTGGTGGAGAGCTTGCCTCCGGATCAGCGCCGAGAGCTAGTCTTCATCAACTGCGGTCCGGAGCCGATGGTGCGGAGATGTTTCGAACTCCAGCGGGCCTGGGCTCCGCCCGAGCGCATCTACGGCTCGATCGAGTACATGACCAGTTGCGGCGTCGGCATCTGCGGCAAGTGCGCCAGTCCCTCCGGCGCGCTCACCTGCATCGACGGGCCGTTCCTGCCCCTGCGCGAATTCGAGCGGGCTTGAATAGAGCGCCTGCGGGCATATTCCGACGGTAGATTGCAGCAGCGGAGGCGCCCGCCAAACCCTCCAACCACGGCCCTTGTCTTGCGCTTCCCTCCCGCTCCGCGTACAGTTGGGGGATAGGAAAGCGAACGCGCCATGAAGCCCATTCACCGCTACCTCGTGATCCCCTCGCTGCCTCCGGTTCTGGAACCCTTGCGGAAAATCGCTTACAACCTCCGCTGGAGCTGGGACCATGACACGATTGAACTGTTCCGCCGCCTCGACCGCGACCTGTGGGAATCGAGCGTCCACAACCCGGTCCGGATGCTTGGCGAGGTCAGCCAGGCCACCTTGGAACAGGCCGCGCACAACCAGGCCTTCCTGGCCCACATGAAGCGGGTCGCGGCCGAACTGGATCAGTACCTCAATGACCCGAACAGTTGGTACCGGCGCACCCTTGCCCAATTCACGGACTGCACGGTGGCCTACTTCTCGGCCGAGTTCGGGCTCACCGAGTGCCTGTCCATCTTCGCCGGCGGGCTTGGAATCCTGGCGGGCGACCACTTGAAATCCGCCAGCGACCTCGGGCTGAACCTCACCGGCGTGGGCCTTCTCTACCAGCAGGGCTATTTCCGGCAGTATCTTAACGAAGCGGGCTGGCAGCAGGAGCGCTACATCGACAACGATTTTCAGAANTTGCCTTTGATCCCCGTGCGGCGGCCCGATGGAGCGCAGCTGCGAGTCTCGGTGGACTTGGCGGGCCGCGCGGTCCACGCTCAGATCTGGCGCGTGGATGTCGGNCGGGTGGCGTTGTANTTGCTGGACACCAACATCCCGGATAACGAGCGCGCCGAGGAACGCGACATCACCGATCAGCTTTACGGCGGCGATCAGGAGATGCGGCTCAAGCAGGAAATTCTGCTTGGCATCGGCGGCTACCGCGCTTTGGAGGCGCTGGGCTTGAAGCCCGTCGTCTATCACATGAACGAGGGCCACTCCGCGTTCCTGTCCCTGGAGCACACCCGGCGCTTGATGGAGACCTACCAGCTCAACTTCGAGGAGGCGCGGCTGTTGGCGCAAAGCAGCCTGGTGTTCACCGGGCACACGCCGGTCATGGCCGGCCACGACTTCTTTNCGCCGGAACTCATGGACCGATACTTCGCGTCCTACTATCCTTCGCTGGGCCTCAGCCGCCAAGAGTTTCTGGCCCTCGGCCGCCAGAATCCCGGCGATGAGCGGGAGCCGTTCTGCATGACGGTGCTGGCGCTGCGGATGTCGGCCTTCCGCAACGGCGTCAGCAAGCTGCATGGCGAAGTGAGCCGGCGCATGTGGCAGGGCCTTTGGCCCAAGGTTCCCCTGAATGAGATCCCGATCGGGCACGTCACCAACGGAGTGCACTTCCGGAGCTGGATCTCCTATGAGATGAACCAGCTCTACGACCGCTATCTTGGTCCGGAGTGGCGCGAAGAGCCGTTCCACGAGGGGCTGTGGGCCAGAGCCGAATCGATTCCGCCGGAGGAGCTGTGGCGCACGCACGAGCGGCGCCGCGAGCGCCTGGTGGCATTTGCCCGCCGCCGCCTGGCCGAGCAGCTCAAGGCGCGCGGGGCCGGGCCGGCCGAAATCGCCAGCGCGGCTGAGGCGCTCGATCCCGACGCCCTCACCATCGGCTTTGCCCGCCGCTTCGCCGCCTACAAGCGCGCCACCCTATTGCTGCGCGATCCGGCGCGCCTGGCGCGTCTGCTCAATCAGCCTGGACGCCCCGTGCAGGTGATTTTCGCCGGCAAGGCGCATCCCCGCGACGAGCAAGGCAAAGAGCTGATCCGCCAGATCGTGGCTTTGGCGCGCAGCAGCGAGTTCCGCAGGCGGATCGTCTTCCTTGAAGAATACGACCTGGCCGTGGCGCGCTATCTGGTTCAGGGCTGCGACGTGTGGCTCAACAACCCGCGCCGCCCCATGGAAGCCAGCGGGACCAGCGGGATGAAGGCCGCCGCCAACGGGGCGCTCAATCTGAGCACCCTGGACGGCTGGTGGGACGAGGCCTGGAGCGACTGCCGCACTTCGCAAGCCGGATGGGCGATCGGCCGCGGCGAGGTCTACGCCAGCGCCGATGAGCAGGACGCCGTGGAAGCCGAGGCGCTCTACGACTTGCTGGAACGCGAGGTCATCCCCGCCTTTTACGACCGGGGGCCGGACCGGCTCCCCCGCGGCTGGATCGCGCGGATGACTACTTCCTTGTCCTGCCTTTGCCCCAAGTACAACACGCACCGCATGGTGCGCCAGTACACCGAGGACTTCTACGTGATCGCCTACGACCGGTTTCTGGCCCTGGCCGCCGACAACGCGGCCCGCGCCCGGAGCCTGGCGGCTTGGTTCTCCCGCCTGCGCCAAGCCTGGGGCGAAGTGCGCGTGGAGAGCATCGAGAATCACACTCCGGATACGCTCACCGTGGGCCAGGCGGCCAAGGCGCGGATCCGCGTGCGTCTGGGCCGACTGGATCCGCAAGACGTCATCGTGGAGCTGTATGAAGGCCGCGTGGACCCCGAGGGCGAAATTGTGGACGCTGTGCCCGTCGCNATGGAGCCGGTGGAACCAGCCGGGCCAGGCGTTCATATTTATGAAGCGGCCTCGCGCCCCGCGGCCGCCAGCGGGTTGCGCGGCTTTACCGTGCGGGTGCTGCCTTACCACCCGGATCTGCCGGATCCCTTGTTTCCCGGGCTGATCGTTTGGGCGGAGTAGAGCCCCTGCGGGGCGCTGCGGGATCGACGGCGGGCGGCCCCGGAGTGCTACTCCTCGTCGTGCTGCGCCGCCAGACGGTTCACCACCGAGAAATCCTCGAGCGTGGTCGTATCGCCCGTCACCGCGCGCGAGGTTACGATTTCGCGCAGCAGCCGGCGCATGATTTTGCCGCTGCGGGTTTTGGGCAGCGCCTCGGTGAAACGGATTTCGGCCGGCTTGGCGAAGCTCCCGATCTCATGGGCGACCCACTGCCGAAGCTCGTCCGCCAGCCCGTCGTGGTCCGCCCGGCCCGATTTCAACGTCACGAAGGCGCAGACCGCCTGGCCGGTGATCTCATCCGGCTTGCCGACCACCGCCGCTTCCGCCACGGCCGGGTGCCGGACTAAAACGGATTCCACCTCCATCGTGCTCAGCCGGTGGCCGCTCACGTTGATGACGTCATCGACGCGCCCCAGGATCCAGAAGTAGCCGTCCTCGTCCTGCCGCGCCGCGTCCCCGGTGAAGTAGCTGCCGCGCACCCGGCTCCAGTACTGTTCTTCATAGCGGCGGGGATCGTTGAGGATGGTGCGCAACATGCTGGGCCAGGGGCGGCGGATTACCAGGAAACCCTTCTCGCCGCGCGGCACCGGATGCCCGTTGAAATCCACGACTTCGGCTTCGACTCCGGGAAGCGGCAGCGTCGCCGAGCCCGGTTTCAGAGGCACGGCGCCGGGCATGGCCGAGATGAGGATGGCTCCGGTCTCGGTCTGCCACCAAGTGTCCACAATTGGGCAGCGGCCTTTGCCAATCACGCGGTAGTACCACTCCCAGGCCGCCGGATTGATGGGTTCGCCTACCGACCCGAGCAGCCGCAGGCTGGAAAGGTCGTGCGCCTCCGGCCAGCGGCCGCCCTGCTTGAGCAGCGCCCGGATGGCCGTGGGCGAGGTGTAGAAGATGCTGACCCGGCGGCGCTCGACGATGCTCCACCAGCGGTCGAACTGCGGGAAGTCCGGCGCGCCCTCGTACATCACGACGGTTGCGCCCGCCGAGAGGGGGCCGTAGACGACATAGCTGTGGCCGGTGACCCAACCGATGTCGGCGGTGCACCAGAAAATGTCCTCGTCGCGGAGATCGAAGACCCACTTCATGGTCAGCGTGGTCTGGAGCAGGTAACCGGCGGTCGAATGCACGATCCCTTTGGGCTTGCCTGTGGTTCCTGAAGTGTACAGCACAAACAGCGGGTGCTCGCTCGCGAGAGGCTCGGCGGGGCAGTCGTCATCCACGGCCTGTTCCAATTCGTGCCACCAGTGATCCCGTCCGGCCTGCATCGGCACGGGATGGCCGGTGCGCTGGAGCACAATGACGTCCCTCACTTCCAGCCCGGCCAGCGCCTCGTCGACGGCAGCCTTGAGTTCCACGATCTTGCCCCGGCGCCAGCCGCCATCGGCGGTGATGACCGTCTTGGCCCCCATGTCCTCGATCCGCGCCCTGAGGGCCTCCGCCGAAAAGCCGGCGAAGACCACGCTGTGGGTGACGCCCAGCCGGGCGCAGGCCAGCATCGCCGCCGCCGCTTCCGGCACCATGGGCATGTAGATCACCGCCCGGTCCCCGGCCTTCAGGCCCCGGCCTTTTAGCACGTTCGCGAAGCGGCACACCATGCGGTGCAGTTCGGCGTAAGAGATGGTGCGTTCGTCGCCGGGCTCTCCTTCCCAAACGATGGCCGGCTTGTCCTTGCGCGGGCCGCTCAGGTGGCGGTCCAAACAGTTGTAGCTCGCGTTGAGTTTCCCGCCCGTGAACCACCGGGCAAAGGGCGGGTCCCATTCGAAGACCGTCGTCCAGCGTTCAAACCAGTGGAGTTCCCGCTCCGCCAGCTCCTGCCAGAACTCCTCCGGGTGTTGCCGCGCTTTCTCACAAAGGCGGCGGTGTTCGTCCAAACTCTGAATATGTGCGCGGGAGGTAAACTCCCGGCTCGGCGGGTAGAGGTTCTGCTCAGCCATTCCCGGTCCCCTCTGAGAATTTCAACTTCGAATGATTGGATTCTAGCAGATGCGCGCCGGTCTCATGCCCTGCCCCCGTGCGCCGCTCCCCCCAAAGGATCGCCGGCCGGATCGGTTGAAGCCGGTTCCCTGGGTGCGAGTGCAAGGCGCGCCCTGGCGGCAACCCATGCAGGCGGGGCGCGGTCCGTCTCANCGCGCCTACGCTCTGGGAAGAGGTGCGGCCGGCGGGAGAGTGCTAGAATCGCAGTTTGATGACTCCCGATTTTGTGGTGGTCGGTGCGGGGGTCGCCGGGCTTCGAGCTGCCATTGAACTGGCTGAGGCCGGTGAGGTCCTGGTTCTCGCCAAGGACAGTCTCCGGGAATCCTCCTCTGAATACGCCCAGGGTGGGGTCGCCGTAGCCCTAAGCGACGACGATGAGGTCGAACTGCACGAACAGGACACCCTGGCTGCGGGCGACGGGCTGTGCAACCCCGAGGCGGTGCGGGTGCTGGTCGAAGAAGGACTGGGCGTCGTTCAGCAACTGATCGAATGGGGGGCCGAGTTCGACCGCGAGGGCAGCAAGCTGGCCTTTGGGCGGGAAGGCGCTCACAGCCGCAGCCGGATTCTGCACGCCCAGGGCGATTCGACNGGCCACGAGATCTCCAAGACCCTCTATCACAAGGCGGCTTCGCTCGACAGCATCCGTTTCCGCAGCTTCACGGCGGTGACCGACCTGCTCATGGACGGCGGAGAGGTGGCTGGGGTGGTAGCCTGCGATTCTTCCACGCGCAGCCTGGTTCCGATCCACGCCCGCGCGGTGCTGCTGGCTACGGGCGGCCTTGGGCGGGTCTACTGGAAGACGACGAATCCCGATGTGGCCACCGGGGACGGGGTTGCGGCCGCTTACCGGGCCGGGGCGGTTATCAGCGACATCGAGTTCGTGCAGTTCCACCCCACGGCGCTGCATGCCGAGGGGGCGCCGAGTTTCCTGCTCTCGGAGGCGCTGCGCGGCGAAGGGGGCTATCTGAGGAACGGCAAGGGCGAGCGCTTCATGAAGCGCTACCATCCGCTGGAGGAGCTGGCCCCGCGCGACGTGGTTTCCCGCTCCATCGCCGCCGAAATGCAGAAGACCGGGGATCCTCATGTTTATCTGGATCTCACCCACCTGCCGCCCGGCTTCGTGCGGGAGCGGTTTCCGCGGATCTATCAAACCTGCTTGAAATACGGGGTGGATCTTGCGCGGGATCCAGCCCCGGTGGTGCCCGCCGCGCACTACGCCATGGGCGGGGTGTGGACGGACCTGGAGGGAAGAACCAGTCTGCCGCGGCTGTTTGCTGCGGGGGAAGTGGCTGCCACAGGCGTCCACGGCGCCAACCGGTTAGCCAGCAATTCGCTATTGGAAGCGCTGGTATTTGGCGCCCGGGCCGGGCGCACCATGCGCCAGTGGGCGGGGGCTCAGATCCTGAAGGGCGGGCCGATCCCCCAGCCGGAGTTCCCCCAGATTCGCGAGGAGGAATTGCGGCGGCTGGCTTGGGATAGCTGCGGCATCACCCGTTGCGGCGAGGGCCTGGAGGCGGCGCTGCGGACCCTGGCGGCCCACCCGAACGCGCCATGCCCCTACCCGAACCGCGCGGTGTTTGAACTGCGCGCCATGAAAGATGTTCTGTGGTTGATCGCCACCTGCGCGCTGGCGAGGAAAGAGAGCCGCGGCGCCCACTATCGGACCGACTATCCCTGCAAGAGACCGGAGTTTCAGAAACACTCCCGTATTTCGAACGCCACCCATGAAGTCTCCTTTTTCTGAGCTCCCGCGAACCAGCTCCCCTGCGTCGAATCGCCAGGGGATTTTCATGGGGGCGCTGGTTCTGCTGGCGGCCGTGCCTGTTGTGAAGGAGGTCCCCCCCTCGACGGCCTTCTGGGCGGCCCCGGCGATCCTGCTGGCGGCCATGCTGATCGCCTGGGCGGCGGAGTCGGCGCAGTTCTTTATTGCCCAGGGCTTCGCGCTGGCGATTCTGGCCTGGCTCCAGACCCTGCCCGAATTCGCCGTGGAGTTCGTGTACGCCTGGCGGCAGCAGGTGCCCTTGCTGCTCGCCAACCTGACCGGAGCGCTGCGGCTGCTGACGGGCCTAGCCTGGCCCATGATCTACTTTGTGGCGGCGGTCTTCCACCGGCGCAAGCACCGTAAGCCGTTGCGGGAGATTCCGCTTGAAGAGGCGCACTCGGTGGAAGTGGTGGGACTGCTGGCCCCGGTCGCTTACATGACCCTGGTTTGGGCGAAAGGGTCGCTTAACGTCTTTGACGCGGTCGTGCTGACGTCGATCTACGCCGCTTACCTGTTGGTATTGCGAAAAATGCCGCCGGAGGAGGCGGAAGGCATCGAGGAGCTGGAGCTGGTTCCGCGCACGATCGTCAAGAGCCGCCGTCCGGTGAGGGTTTCGATCATCCTTCTGTTTTTCCTTGCCGGCGGCGCGATGATCTATTTCGCCGCGGAACCCTTTGCGGGCAGCCTGCTGGCGGTTTCGGCCATGCTGGGGATTCCGGCTTTCGTGTTTGTGCAGTGGGTGGCGCCCTTCGTCAGCGAGTTTCCGGAAAAGGTGTCGGCTTTCTACTGGGCGCGGACCATCGACCGGGCGTCGATGGCGCTGATGAACATGGTGTCGAGCAACATTAATCAGTGGACCTTGCTCGCCGCCATGCTTCCCGTGGTTTACTCGATCAGCCGGGGCAGCCTGTCCTCGATTACGTTCGACCAGCAGCAAAGCCTGGAAGTCTTGATGACGCTGGGGCAGTCCTTGGTCGGCATGTTGTTTCTGGTGAACATGAGGCTCGCCTGGTGGGAGGCGGCGTCGCTGTTCACGCTGTGGTTCATCCAATTCGTTTTCTCTCCCTTCCCGCCCGGTCCCGGCCTTGTGGGATTCCTGGCCACGCACGTCCACCGGTATGTGACCGCGGCTTATTGGGCCTGGTTCGCATTGGGGATCCTGAGTTATCTCGTAGGACGCAGAGAGATGGCGGCCTTCCGTCTGTTCGGCATCTTGTGGCGGCGTCACGTGCGGCCGCGTCCTCAGGCGGCGGACGATTAGACGGCTTCCGCTGGGCGGGCGAGGGCCGCGCTATGCTCGATAGCGGTGGCGAATCGGGAGGTGAAGGCGATGAGCCGGTGGGTGAAATTGGTCCTTTGCGCCGTTGCGCTGTGCGGCGCGGCAACCGCTGCCACACCGCCCTGCACCGCGGCCTCGGCGGAGTGCACGCAGTGGATCACCGTGGGGAGCGGCCCGGGCCGGATCCTCGTGTACCGGACCTTTCCGCTGGATGTCCGCAACGAGGCGGTGCGCCGGGCGGTCGTCATGGTGCATGGGGCGGGCCGGGATGCGGACAACTACTTCCGGCATCTGCTGGCGGCGGCGTTCCTGGCCGGGGCCTTGGAGAACACGCTCCTGGCGGCGCCGCGTTTTGCTTCCAACGACGGGCGCGAGTGCCGGGATGCGTTAGGGGCGGAGGAGTTGAATTGGCCTTGCGAGGGCCCGCACACTTGGCGCAGCGGGGCGTTCGCTACTGGAAGTCAGAGCGTGACTTCCTACGACGCGGCTGACGCGATCCTGCTTCAGTTGGCCAACAAGGAGATCTTCCCGCAACTTGGGGAAATCGTGCTGGCGGGTCACTCGGCCGGGGGCCAGTTCGTCACGCGTTATCAGATGTCCAACTCGGTCCACGAGCGGTTGGGCGTGCCGGTCCGGTATGTGATCTCCAACCCATCCTCGTATGCCTACTTGGATCCGCTGCGGCCGACGGCTGGTGCGCTGCCGGCGAACGTCGCGGCGGCCCCGCCTGGTTACCAGCCGCCGCCGGCCAAGTCGCTTTTGCCATTCGCCGAATACCCCGATGCCCGCAATTGCACGTCTTATGACGACTGGCCTTACGGCCTGAAGAACCGCGAAGGCTACAGCGCGCGCAGGACCGACGACGAACTGAAGAAGCAACTGGCCGCGCGGCCCGCGACTTATCTGCTCGGCGAGCTGGACATCCTGCCCCTGAGCGGGTTTGACACCAGTTGTCCGGCCATGGCCCAGGGAGCGACCCGGCTGGCGCGCGGCCTGGCTTATGCCAGGTACGTGAACGAGAGCTACAAGGCGAAGCACGAGACGGTGATTGTGCCCGCCTGCGGCCATAACGCGCGCTGTATGTTCACCTCGGAGGCGGCGCTGCCGGTGCTGTTCCCGAAGGAGTAGGCGCGGCGCGAGGTCTCAAGGCCGGCCGAGGACGCCGGCGGGCGGCAAACTGGGAAGCGGCCGGCGCTGCGCTAGAATAAAGGTGCCATTCCCATGAAATCGCAAGTCCGTTCCACGACCGTGCTCTGCGTGCGCCGCAACCAGCAGGTCGTCATGGCCGGCGACGGCCAGGTGACCTTCGGCCAGGAGGTGCTCAAGTCCACCGCCCGCAAACTGCGCCGCTTGTACAACGAGAAGATCCTGGCGGGGTTCGCCGGCTCCACGGCCGACGCCTTCGCGCTGTTCAGCCGTTTTGAAAGCAAGCTCGAGCAGCACAGCGGCAATCTGGCCCGCAGCGTGGTGGAACTGGCCAAAGACTGGCGCACGGACCGGGCGCTGCGGCACCTGGAGGCGCTGCTGATCGTCGCCGACAAGGACGCCACTTACATCGTCAGCGGCAGCGGAGACGTCATCGAGCCGGACGGCGATGTGGCGGCCATCGGTTCGGGAGGCGGCTACGCCAAAGCCGCCGCCAAGGCGTTGCTGGAGAACACCAATCTCAGCGCGCGCCAGATCGCCGAGAAGGCCATGGCCATCGCCGGCGAGATCTGCATTTACACCAACGAGTCGGTGAGCTACGAGGAGCTGAGCTAAGCATGGTGATCTATTTGCCGAGCCAGGCGGACGAGGAGACGCCGCTGCTCGATGAGCTGACGCCGCGCGAAATCGTGCGCGAGCTGGACAAGTACGTGATCGGCCAGGCCGAAGCGAAGCGCGCCGTGGCCATCGCGCTGCGGAACCGGATCCGGCGCCAGAAGCTGGATCCCGAAATGGCCGATGAAGTGATCCCCAAGAACATTCTGATGATGGGGCCTACCGGCGTGGGCAAGACCGAGATCGCCCGGCGCTTGGCCAAGCTCGCCAATTCGCCGTTTCTGAAGGTGGAGGCCAGCAAGTTCACCGAGGTGGGTTACGTGGGCCGGGACGTCGAGTCAATGATCCGGGACTTGGTGGATATCGCCATCGACATGGTGCGCGAGGAGCGGCTGGACGAGGTGGCCGACCGCGCCGAGCGCAACGCCGAGGACCGCTTGCTGGAGCTGCTGATGCCGGAACAGCCGGAACCGAGCGAAAGCATCGAGCGCACGCGCGAGAAGCTCAGGGAAAAGCTGCGGGCAGGCAAACTGGACGACCGGCTGGTGGAGATCGATGTCCGCGAGCGCGGGCCGACGTTTGAAATCGCCACCAACATGGGGATCGAGGAGATGGACATCAATCTCAAAGATGTCCTGCCGGGGCTGTTTGGAGGCCGCACGCGCAAGCGCAAGATGCGGGTGAGCGAGGCGCTGGAATACCTGATTCAAGAGGAAGAGCAGAAGCTGATCGACATGGAGCAGGTGACGCGCGTCGCGCTGGACCGCGTGGAGCGCAGCGGGATCATCTTCCTGGATGAGATCGACAAGATCGCCGGACGCGAGTCGGGCCATGGGCCGGATGTGAGCCGCGAAGGCGTGCAGCGCGACATCTTGCCCATCGTCGAAGGCACCACGGTCAACACGCGGCACGGCTTCGTGCGGACCGATCACATCTTGTTTATCGCCGCGGGCGCTTTTCACGTCTCCAAGCCGAGCGACCTGATCCCCGAGTTGCAGGGCCGCTTTCCGATCCGGGTGGAGCTGAAGCCCCTGACCGAGGAAGACTTCGTGCGGATCCTGAAGGAGCCCAAGAACGCGCTGGTCAAGCAGTACCAGGCGCTGCTCGAAACCGAAGGCATCAAGCTGACGTTCACGCCCGACGCGCTGACCGAGATCGCTCGATTCGCCGCCCGGGTGAATGAAAACGCCGAGAACATCGGCGCGCGGCGGCTGCACACGATCATGGAGAAGTTGCTCGAGGAGATCTCCTTCGAGGGGCCGGACCTGCGGAAAAAGACGGTCAGGATCGACGCCGCCTACGTGCGCAAGCAACTGGCGGACATCGTCAAGGATCAGGACCTGAGCCGCTACATTCTCTAGCGATGCGCCTCCGGTGGACAGGCTTGCTCATCTCGGCGGCGCTGCTCGCTTCCTGCGGATACGTGGGGGATCCTCAGCCGCCGGCTTTGCGCATCCCGGGCAAGATCGCGGACCTGACCGTGTCGCAGACCGAGGACCGGATCCGGATCCGCTTCACCGTGCCGGAATTGACCGTGGACGGGGTGATGCTGCGGCGCGGGCGGGTGGATCTCCGGGCCGGACCTTACGCCGCCACGCCATTCGACGCCGAGGCCTGGGCGGCGCAGGCGAACACGCTGGACACGGGCGAGTTCAAGACCGGTCCGTACGAACTGGAGGTTCCGGCGGCGGGCTGGACCGGCCAGGAGGTTCTGTTCCGCGTGCGGTTGCTGAACGACCGGGGCCGGGCCGGAGATTGGTCGGATTTCGTCACGCTCCACGTGGTGGCCCCGCTGGAGCGGCCCTTTGGGGTGAAAGCGGAGGCCGTGCCGGAGGGGGTGCGGGTGTCGTGGGAGGGGCCGCGCAAGCCCGAGGGGCTTCTGTTCCGCGTTCTGCGCCGCGCGGGCCGGCAGCCGGAAGCATCTCCGGCCGCCGCGGTGAACGGCTTGGAATGGACTGACGCCGACACGCGCTACGGCGAGACGTACTCCTACACCGTCGTCGCCGCGCTGGAGACCGGCAACGCGCGGGCTCAGAGCGCGCCGTCGGAGCCCGTGACCATCGTTCCCGTGGACCGGTTCGCTCCCACTGTTCCGAAAGGACTGACGGCGCTGGCCGCTCCGGCCAGCATCGAGCTGAGCTGGGACCCCAATCGCGAGTCAGACTTGGCCGGTTATTTGGTTTATCGCGCGGCCGGAGAGGGCGAATTCGCGCGCCTTGCCGGCCCCCTCCCTGCGCCTCATTACAGCGACAAGGAGGTCCAGAGCGGCGTGCGGTACCGTTACGCGGTGAGCGCCGTGGACCAGGCGGGGAACGAAAGCGCGCGTTCGCCGTCCACCGAGGCATCGCTTCCGTAGATTCCCGGCCTTTCTGGATTCGCCAAGCAGTCACGTGTGCCTCCAGGCTTGCGCAGCCGGCCGTGGTATCAGGATGGTGCGGGCGCAGGCCGGGGGTCCACGCTATTGAGGTAGGGAGTGCGTTCTAGCCGGGACCATCTTTGGGGCGGGCAGGCCGGAGCGCGGTTTCACCCACCCCGTTCCGAGTGGTGCGGAGGTGGTGGGGGATGTTGCCCAGCCGGAGGCCGAGCTGGCTGGAATTAAGCGATCACCGGTCCGCGCAATGGAACAATAACCTCTTGCCAGTCAATTAGTTGGCTTGACAGGCCCCATAGTCGCTCAACTTTGGTATGTTCGCGCTGCGGATGGTCCCTAAAATGCGGTTATTGAAGATATCCTCAACGGATCGAATCAGACAAGATGAACAGACCCAAAGTCACCATCGATGGCAATGAAGCCACGGCCTATGTGGCCCATCAGATCAACGAAGTAATCGCGATATACCCGATTACCCCCTCCTCAAACATGGGAGAGTGGGCGGACGAATGGTCGGCCAAAGGCAAGCCCAACATTTGGGGCAGCGTGCCGACCGTAGTGGAGATGCAGAGCGAGGGCGGCGCCTCGGCGGCGCTGCACGGAGCGCTGCAAGGCGGAGCGCTGGGGACCACCTTTACGGCGTCGCAGGGCTTGCTGCTGATGATCCCCAGCATGTTCAAGATCGCGGGCGAGCTGACGCCGGCGACGATTCACGTTTCGGCCCGGACGGTGGCGACGCACGCGTTGTCGATTTTCGGCGATCACAGCGACGTGATGGCGGTGCGGAGCACGGGCTGGGGCATGATCGCTTCGGGCAGCGTGCAGGAGGCGATGGACAACGCGCTGATCGCGCAGGCGGCGTCGCTGGAATCGCGGATCCCGTTCCTGCACTTTTTTGACGGCTTCCGCACCTCGCACGAAGTGGCCAAGGTGGAGCAGCTCACTGTGGACGATCTGCGGGCGATGATCGACGACGAGCTGGTCCGCCAGCACCGCGCGCGGGCCATGACTCCCGAGAAGCCCGTGCTGCGCGGCACCTCACAGAATCCGGACGTCTTCTTCCAGGCGCGCGAAGCCTGCAACCCCTTCTACCTGGCCTGTCCCTCGATTGTGCAGAAGGTGATGGACAAGTTCGCCGCCCTGGTGGGCCGCCAGTACAAGTTGTTCGATTACGTGGGCGCGCCGGACGCCGAGCGGGTGATCGTGCTGATGGGCTCGGGCGCGGAGGTGGCGCACGAGACGGTGGAGTATCTGAACGCGCGCGGCGAGAAGGTTGGCATCATCAAGGTGCGGTTGTTCCGGCCGTTCTCGATGGAGCATTTCGTGGCGGCGCTGCCGGCCACGGTGAAGACGCTGACGGTTCTGGACCGGACCAAGGAGCCGGGCGCGCTCGGCGATCCGCTCTACCTGGACGTAATGACCGCGGTGCAAGAGGCCACGGCGGCGGGCAAAGCGCCATTCCAGAAAGCGCCGAGGATTCTGGCGGGCCGCTATGGGCTGTCCTCCAAGGACTTCACGCCGGCCATGGTGAAGGCGGTCTTCGATAACGCTGCCTCGGCTACGCCGAAGAATCACTTCACGGTGGGCATCCACGACGATGTGACGCACACCAGCCTGGACTACGATCCGGAGTTCTCGACTGAGGATCCCCAAACGGTTCGCGCCCTGTTCTACGGCTTGGGTTCGGACGGCACGGTCGGAGCCAACAAGAACTCGATCAAGATCATCGGCGAGGACACCGACAACTACGCCCAGGGCTACTTCGTCTACGACTCCAAGAAAGCCGGCGCGGTCACGATTTCGCACCTGCGGTTTGGACCGAAGCCGATCCGCTCGAGTTATCTGATCAGCAAGGCCAGTTTCGTGGCCTGCCACCAGTTCTCCTTCCTGGAGCGGTTCGACATGCTGAAGGCCGCCACCCCGGGGGCCACCTTCCTGCTGAACAGCATCTACGGCCCGGACGAAGTATGGGACCACCTGCCGCGGCGGGTGCAGCAGCAGATCATCGACAAGAAGCTGAAGTTCTACGTGATCGACGCCTACGACGTGGCCAAGAAGACGGGCATGGGGGTGCGCATCAACACCATCATGCAGACCTGCTTCTTCGCCATCAGCGGCGTGCTCCCCAAAGACGAAGCGATCGCCGCGATCAAGAAGGCGATTGAAAAGACGTACGGCAAGCGCGGCGAGGCGGTGGTGAAGAAGAACTTCGCGGCGGTGGACGCGGCGCTGGATCATCTTCACGAGGTCAAAGTTCCGTCTCAGGTCACGAGCACATTCGACATCCGCCGCCCGGTGCCGGAAGCCGCGCCGGAGTTCGTGCAGAAGACGCTGGCGCCGATCATTGCCGGCGAGGGCGACAGCGTGCCGGTGAGCCTGATGCCCAAAGACGGCACCTTCCCAACCGCCACCTCGCAGTGGGAGAAACGCAACATTGCGCTTGAGATTCCGGTGTGGGACGAGCAGTTGTGCATCCAGTGCGGAAAGTGCATCCTGGTGTGCCCGCACGCGGTGATCCGCGCCAAGGTGTACGACCCGGCGCTGCTGGCCGACGCGCCGCCCACTTTCAAGTCGGCGCCGGCCCGCTGGAAGGAGTTCAAGGACAAGAAATACACCTTGCAGGTCGCGCCGGAGGATTGCACCGGCTGCGCCTTGTGCGTGGAGGTCTGCCCGGTCAAGAGCAAGACCGAGGTGAAGCGCAAGGCGATCAACATGGCGCCTCAGCCGCCCATTCGCGAGCAGGAACGCGTCAACTGGGAGTTCTTCCTGAAGATTCCGGATAACGACCGGACCTCGCTCAACTTGAGCCAGGTGAAGGACAATCAGTTGCTGCGGCCGCTGTTCGAATTCTCGGGCGCTTGCGCCGGCTGCGGCGAGACGCCCTACATCGAGCTGATGACCCGCCTGTTCGGCGACCGGGCGGTGATCGGCAACGCCACGGGCTGCTCGTCGATCTACGGCGGCAACCTGCCGACGACGCCCTACTGCGTGGACCGCAACGGGCGTGGGCCGGCTTGGAACAACTCGCTGTTTGAAGACTGCGCGGAATTCACGATGGGCATCCGCCTGGCGATCGACGCGCAGAACAAGCTGGCCAAGGACCTGCTGCGCAAGCTCTCGGCGCAAATCGGCGATGAGCTGGTGTCGGCCCTGATTCACGCGGACCAGTCCACCGAGACCGGGCTGGCGGCGCAGCGCGAGCGAGTGAGGCTGCTTTTGCAGAAGCTCAACGGTCTGAAGTCGCCGGAAGCCCGCACGCTGGCCGCGGTGGCCGACATGCTGGTCAAGAAGAGCGTGTGGGGCTTCGGCGGAGACGGTTGGGCCTACGACATCGGCTACGGCGGGCTGGACCATGTGCTGGCCTCCGGGGCCAACGTAAACCTGCTGGTGCTGGACACGGAAGTGTACTCCAACACCGGCGGCCAGATGTCCAAGGCGACTCCTATCGGGGCCGTAGCCAAGTTCGCGTTTGGCGGCAAGCCAAAGCCCAAAAAGGACCTGGGCATGATGGCCATGGCCTACGGCAATGTGTACGTGGCCCGAGTGGCTTTCGGCGCCAACGACATGCAGGCGGTCAAGGCGTTCCTGGAAGCGGAGGCTTACGACGGCCCGTCCCTGTTGATCTGCTACTCGCACTGCATCGCCCACGGCTATGACCTAATCCACGGCCTGGATCAGCAAAAGGCGGCCGTGGCCTCCGGTTATTGGCCTCTGTACCGGTACAATCCGGAGCTGGCCAAGCAGGGCAAGAACCCGCTGCAACTGGACTCCCGGGCGCCGACGTTGAGCTTGGACAAATACATCTACAACGAAACCCGCTACACCATGCTGGTGCACAGCCAGCCGGAGGCGGCCCGCCAGCTATTGGCGCTGGCGCAGGAGGAAGTCAACAAGCGCTGGAAACTCTATGAATACCTGGCGGCCATGCCGGGCAACGGCAAGGTTCAAGAGGCGATTGCGCAGGAGGTAAAGAATGCTTGATCTATCGACGACGTACTTGGGGCTGAAGCTGAAGAATCCGGTGGTGGCTTCTCCGAGCCCGCTCACCGAGCAGATTGGAAACATCCTGCGCATGGAGGACGCGGGCGCCTCGGCGGTGGTGCTGCACTCGCTGTTTGAGGAGCAGATCGCCATCGAGAGCCAGGCGCTGGATCAGGCGCTCTCGGCAGGGGCGGAGAGCTTTGCCGAGTCGCTCTCCTACTTTCCGGATATGACCCAGTACAACCTGGGGCCGGACGGCTACCTGGAGCTGATCCGGAAAGCCAAGCAGGCCGTGAACATCCCGATCATCGCCAGCCTGAACGGGGTCTCCACAGGAGGCTGGATCAAGTACGCCATGGAGATGGAGCAGGCGGGGGCGGACGCTCTCGAGCTGAACATTTTCTATTTGGCCAACGATCCTAACCTCTCCTCCGAGCAGGTGGAGGAGATGTACGTCAGCCTGGTGTCGCATGTGAAGGCCAGCGTGCGGATTCCCGTGGCCGTAAAGCTCGGGCCATACTTCAGCGCGATGGCCAACATGGCCCGGCGCCTGGATCACGCCGGCGCCAACGGGCTGGTGATGTTCAACCGCTTCTACCAGCCGGACTTCGACCTGGAGGCGCTGGACGTACGGCCCAGCCTGCATTTGAGCACCTCGGCCGAACTGTTGCTGCGGCTGCATTGGGTGGCGACACTGTTCGGCGAGATCAAGGCAGACATGGCGATTACGGGCGGCGTGCACACAGCCCAAGATGTGCTGAAGTCCATGATGGCCGGGGCGAAAGTGGCCATGATGACCTCCGCCATCCTGAAGAACGGGATCGAGTATCTGGAGACCGTGCTGGCGGATGTGAAGGAATGGATGGAAGAGCACGAGTACGAGTCCATCCACCAGATGCAAGGCAGCATGAGCCGCCAGGCGGTGGCCGACCCCACGGCCTTCAGCCGCGCCAACTACCTGAAGGTGCTCAGCTCCTACGCCAGCCGGATGGCGATGCAATAACGGAAGCAGGGTGGCCGCGCCAGNGCCATCCTNTCACGCCTCCCTTCATCCACCCTTGGCCCGGGAGGCCTCAGGTCCAGCCGGACGGAGGCCTTCCGGGCCTAACCTTTTTGAGTCTGCTGCGTCCATACTGGTGTTGGCGGTCCAAAGCACAGCCGTACTGGAGGACAGGATCACCCCGGCACTGTCAGAGGAGGCGTCCCTCATCCGGGCCGCACAGCGGGGCGACCAGGACGCTTTCGAGCGGCTGGTCCGGAGGTATGACCAGGGTGTGCTCAGGATCGCCCTCAATATCCTGGGACGGCCCGAGGATGCCCGCGACATCTACCAGGAAGCTTTCCTCCGTGCCTACAAGAACTTGCACACGTTCCGGTTCGATTGCAGTTTCCAGACCTGGATTTACCGCATCACGACCAATCTTTGCCTGGACCAGCTCCGCCGCCGCAAGGTCCGCCGGGAGGAGCCCGCAATCCTGGAGACGGGCGAAGGCGCTGTGGACCGGACGCAGGAGATCGTAGAGCCGGGCGTGGCAGGCAACCCGATGCGGTCGCTGTTCGGCCGCGAGCTGCGGGAACGGTTGCAAAAGGTACTGGCCGGGCTGACGGACCGCGAGCGGACCGTTTTTGAGCTGCGGCACTTTGAGGGGATGAAGCTGAAGGAAATCGGCGAAGTCCTGGGGACCAGCGAGGAGGCAGCCAAAAACTGCCTGTTTCGCGTGACGCAGAAGATGCGGGCCGCGTTGGGGGATTTCGTATGAACTGCGAGTCGGTGGTGAAGGCGCTGCCGTTGTTTCTTTACGGCGAACTGAGTTTCGAAGAAGAAGAGGCCGTGCACGAGCACCTGGCCGCGTGTGAAGGGTGCCGCAAGGCGCTCGAACGGGAGCGGCTGCTGCATGCGGAGCTGAGCTCGATGGCGGTCTATCCCTCGCCGGAACTCTTGGCCGAGTGCCGGGCGTCGCTTTCGGCACGGCTGGCCGAAGTGGGGACCGCAAGGCCGGGTTGGATTAGGAGGTTCTGGGATTGGACGGCCCGGCCGCTGCCTTCCATCGTGCTCAAGCCTGCTGGGGCGCTAGCCCTGGTCGTGGTGGGGTTCCTGGCTGGGCGGATGATGCAGGCGCCGCAGCCCAAATCACCCGAAGCCCCTTCCACAGCTCAGGTGCGCGCTCTGGAGCCGCAGACTCCGGGCGAGTTAGGGATCGCGCCGGACGAGCCCAGGCGGCGGGTGGTCTCCGGGAGGCTGGAAGATGCCGCCACTCGCAACCTGCTGCTTCAGGCGGCTCAAACCGCCAGCGATCCGCTTTTGCGGATGGACTCGGTGGTGATCCTGGCCCGAAGCGGCGACTCCCCGGAGGTGCGCCAAGTCTTGTTGCACGCCTTGCGGAACGACCCCAATCCAGCGGTCCGGCTGAAGGCGGTGGGCGCTCTGGCTAGTTTGGCCCACCGGCCGGAGGTGCGCCAGGGTCTGGCCGAGGC
>JGI24721J26819_10001507_pt1 | contig 26269 bp, 27 predicted proteins | sample YelNatPaOPGAMG01_FD_26819 | JGI IMG/M metagenome (IMG submission 26819) | reverse complement strand
GTTGACCATGCTGAACGTGTTAGGCGGCTGACTTCTGTTATTTTTACCGATTCATGCATTCTCTCGATGTCCAACTGGTTCATTTGATAGTTCCACAGCACCACGTTGGCAACTATAACTGTTATTAGGATTAGACTTAGCATTACAACAAGGACGTTGCTTACTCCCTGTTTTTCGCTTTTAAGGCGCCTTAAAATAGTCTTCAATGTTGTTCCCCCTTGAAGTTACAATTTTTATGCGGTATATGCCGCCGCTTTCCCATGAGTATGTGATGTTTAGCCATCTGTGATCGCCCGGCTCTAANTTAAGCCTTGTAAAGGAGTGTGCTGAGTCACCGTTTATGTAGACCGCTGAGATGGTGATTGCAACTTTTCCTGTGTTGCGGATGTATACACTTATGCGGTTGACGCCGGTTTCGTTGTTGAACCATACATCCTCCGTTACGAAGCGTTCTCCCATCATTTCCCTAAGGTTTGTGGTGACCACGTAGGTGGTGGCGGCGGCTATTGACATGGCAGCCACAGCTACAACCATGAGCAGAAGGTTGCTTAGCACTGGGCTTATAGCCCGCCTATTCATGGGGAATCTCCAAAACAAACGCATGTTTGGCGCCCCCTCCTATAATAGGAAGAGCTTTATAGCTATGTAGCCGCATATCATTAATGCCAAGCTGTGTTTGAGCCCTGCGCTTATGGTGCCTTCTCCCATTTTGCCAGCCACTAAGCCGCCGAAAAAGGCTTGGATAACAGTCATGTGGAAGAATAGGCGTTTAACTTCCTCTGGAGCCATGATGGCCACGCCTAGAAGCGGTAAGCCTTCTATATCTACGAAAAAGGACTTGAACAGCAGTATGATGGTGAATATAAAGACGAAGAAGGCCACATAAATTATGGCGATGTACGGACGTGTTTTGGTCTGCCGTTCCTTCTGAAGTATTAACGTTGACTGGACAAATTTGCCCATGGGGTCAAAAATCTTCTCTACATGTCCGCCTGAACGGTTGGCCTCGATTATGAGGGGAACGGTTCTCTGCACGAGCAGTGTGTTGACGCGTTTAGAAAACGCCACCAAAGCCTCTTCAATTGTTATGCCCCAGGAAATCTGCGCAGTCATCTTGCGCAGCTCCGCCGTTAAAGGTCCATAATCCCTTTTCGACGCCTCTTCCAGGGCTCTGGGCAGTGTCATGCCGGTTTCTTGGGCTTGCACAATGCTTCTGAAAAGGTCAGGCAAGTGTTCATCTACGCTTTTCTTCCATCTATAGTCGACGTAGTTCAAAATTGTTGGAGGAGTGAAGGCAGCTATCACGGCGAAAAAGATGAATTCGTCGAAAACAAGAGTCCCCCAAGTCTCAAAAAAACCGAAGACTATTATGGCTAAGGCTGCTAGTGTAGACGCAATCCACGTTGCCTGCTTAATAGTTTTTCCAACTCTTGGCATGTTCACCACTTCGGCGAAATGGTGTCCAAAACTACTAGAAATATTATGGAACCAACTGGAATCCCGATGTACGTGATTATCTTCAGCAGTAAGTCTGGGCCTAAAATTCCTAGGCTACTTCCACCTAACATCGCCATAACAGCAAGCATAATAACAAACAGCAGTGGTCCAGTCACTAGTAAGGCGACGTAAAACTCTGAGAGGATGGATAACGTGTCTGAGAACTTTCGGAGATTTATTCTCTTCAACCTCATATGTTGCTTAGACCTTTCCCTCAAATATTCTGCGAGGCTGCTTCCTGAATGTATCGTTGAAATGAAGCCCTCAATCATTTCTCTGAAAAGCTTTGAAGGTGACCTTTTGGAAGCTCTTTCTAAAGCCGAGATAATGTCAGAACCGAATAGTTTCACATCCCGGACAACATTTTTTGCTTCGATGGAAATGGCCAACGGCACTGGAAGATTGGCCAACGAGTAAAAAATTTTTTCAGGCGGCACCCCTGCACTAGCAAGAATCGACATATATCCAGTGGCGAAGGCTAACTCGTCTTCAAGTTCCCGCCTGAACTTGTCGGCACAATAGACAGGGTAAATGTAGAATCCTAAAATTGAAAAGGCAGCAGCGAATAGGCTACCTCCCAAACCGAAGAGGAAAGCCGAAAAAACTGGCAAATGAAAAACGAAGACAAGAACGCATGGTATACATGCGAAAGCTGCCAAAGCAACTATAACCGTTGAAAAAACTGTTAGGCACACGTAAGCTCTGAAGCTTGTTTTTAAACCTGCCCTCTGCAGATGCGCTCCTAAATCTTCAAAAAGTGGCAGGATAGAACCGATTCTTCCACCCAAAAGCTTATAAGCGACGGAAAACAGGCCGCCTATATCCCACGAAGCTTCTGTTTTTTCCTTATCTTGCCGCCTTAAAAGTGTTTTTTTGCGAAAATTTCTTAACTTTTCGAAAATTCTCGCTTTTTTCATTTTAGCTCCATCCTCGCTTTTTTGAAAACCCTCGCCGGGTTGGCGTAGTATTCGCGGATGACGTCTGCCACTTCCTTGTATCTGCGGACGCCCTTCTTAACCATCCATTCGAGAACAATTTTTCTACGTTGAAGTTCTTTCTTAATATCTTCCTCGCTTAAATCATGTTTTTTCATATGTTCTTCTAGAAGGGCACTGTGCCCGAGAAACTCGAACTCGTCTCTTTTAGGCTTCCAGCGGAAAACCTCTTCCGTCATGATTTCGCCCGTTTTAGGGTCAAGTCCCAAAACCTCTGTGGCTGTGAGTGTTCTCCTAACAGGCATTCCTTCAACCTCCGTTCTAGCCATAACCATTATCACGTCAATCATGGCAATGAGGGGTTTAGGTATGTTCATAGGCTCCGATTGGAGGCGGTTTATAACGGCTTCAACGGATTCTGCATGGATGGTGCACATTCCAAGATGACCTGTGGCCATAGCCTGAAACAGTGTGTAGGCTTCCTCACCCCGTATCTCTCCAACAATTATGTAGTCTGGCCTCTGTCTTACAGCAGCCTTCAAAAGGTCGAAGAGGGTTATGGTGCTCTTGTTGTCGTAGCCGAAGCCTTCCCTGACAACGGATGGAATCCAGTTTTCATGAGGTAGATTAAGCTCCTGGGTGTCTTCAACGCTTACTATTTTCATTTCAGGCTTTATAAACATGGACAAACAGTTCAGCATAGTAGTTTTTCCAGCTGCTATGCCCCCAGCCACGAGAACCGAGGCGCGGTTTTCAATGATGTACCATAGGTAGGCAGCCATATCCGATGAGAGCGTGTTGAAGGCTATTAGATCCGAAATAGTCAACGGGTCAACTCTGAAACGACGAATAGTAAAGGTTGACCCCCTCCTAGTTACTTCGTTTCCGTAGGTCAGCTGCACCCGGCTACCGTCGGGAAGAGTTGCGTCTAAAATGGGGGAGGCAATGGAGATGTTTTTGCCCGCTAAATATGCCAAGCGAACTATAAAGGAGTTCAGTTCGGCCTCATCCTTAAAAACTATGTTCGTTGGTAAGGACTCGTAGGTTCTGTGCCACACGTATATGGGTATGTTCACGCCGTCAGCTGAGATGTCCTCAATCAGGTGGTCCCTCATCAATGGATCTATTTTACCGTAGCCTATGAAATCCCTTGCAATGTAGTATAGAAGCTTGTCAATGGATTCGAGTGGAACTTTTATGCGGTATTTCTTTATGATTTGTTTGGTCTTCTCTTTTAGGTATTGTTCGGCTTTTTCTTTGGTCTCTATTTCTTTCAAGTTTACGTCTATTTCCTCCATTAAAATGCTTTTAATCTCCTTTAGACGATCTTCCTCGTCTTTTGTGAGAGTTGGCTCTATAACCTCGTAGCGGATTTTCTGCGTTTCCGGGTCCTTCACTATGGCTGCGTATACGTAAGGCTCTTGAATTGGGTAGACTTCCCTGAAAATAGTCGGTCGCCCTTCCTTTTCTTCGATAACTACGTGGAAGGCTGTTTCTTCAGTTTTGGCTGTCTTTTTTGTGGTTTTTGGCATTTTTCACCCTTATTAATGGTTTATAGCTATCCTAGAATATATTATAGTAAGTCTTAATAAGCTATATGCACGCCCAATCTTTAACACACTTAAAACACAACATCAACGGATTGAAAATTCTACCCGCCAAACTCACTTGTACCGGGCTCTTCTCTTCTGTCTCTTCTTCTTTTGTCTGCGCATTCTCTTCTTTTTCCATTTAGCCCGAATAGCTTTCACTCTCCTCCATTGGGTTTCACTCTATTGTTGCGTGTCTTTGTCTTAGGTCCTCTTCCGTCTTTCCCATGCGGTGCATGAGTTCCACTATTAGAGCGTCTAGGAAAACCATGCAGTTGTTCTCGAAAATGCTTCCCAAAGGTGTCAAGGGTTCTCTTTCACCAATGAGCTGTCTAGCCAAATAATCCTCTTCTCTGGGCCAACCGGCTTTGGTTCTGCCCTTAACGGTTACAATTAGGTCGGCTATCTGTCCTAGCGGCGATTCTGGAAAGGATGTTATGGCTACAACGGTTGCGCCAATGTCTTTTGCCGCTTGGCTTGCCGTCAAAACCATTTTGGTTGTCCCCGTTCCAGAAATGGCGATTAGAAGGTCTCCTTTCCCCGCTGCCGGTGTTATGGTTTCCCCGAGGAAGTATACGTTGAAGCCTAGGTTCATCAAGCGTAGGGCGAAAGCTCTACCTACGAAGCCGCTTCTTCCCATGCCTATGACGAATATCTTCTTGTTTTTAGCAGCCAAAAGAAGCTCAATGAAGCGTTCCACTTCGTTGGGGTTCAGTTCTTCGATGGCTCTCTTTATCCCGGAGATGATTTCCTCCGCTGCGGCCTTCAGCATTTTCAAACTTTCAGACTCCGAGAAACCTCTTTACAAGGAGAGCTGTGTTAAAAGTCTTGCGGTTAAAACTTTCCAGTCAAAATTTCCTCTAAACGGGGTATGTGGACATACAGTCGGATCAAAACCGCCGCAACTAATATGCCAACAGTTAAGGCTGCGAAGATATAGTCTCTACGGTTAAGCTTCAAAACGTAAAGGTTTGTGCGTTTTTTGGTCGCGCCCCAAGCTCGAGCCTCCATAGCTTCCGCCAGTTCGAGGCTTCGGCGGATGGCGCTTATAATCAGTGGTATGAGTATTGGAATGTAGTTCCTAATCCTTTTCAGAAAATTTCCCTTCTCAAGCTCCAAACCTCTTGCCTTTTGGGCGTCCATTATTGTTTGGGCTTCCTCAGCCAACACTGGGACAAAACGCACGGCTGTTGTGAAGGCGAAGCAAAACTCGTATGGCACGTGGGACTGTTCAAGGGCTAGCCCTAAATGATCCGGCGATGTGGTTAGGAAGAATATCGAAAAGGACCCTACAAGGACCAGGAAACGCATGGTCATGGCCAAAGCGTTCTCTACAGCGGCAAATGTGACCACGTAGCCGGAGCCTATGATGGATGCTATTAAGTTTGTGAGGAAAATTATTGAGGCTAGGAAGAATGCACCCTTCATGGAGCGGGCCCATTCCCTTTTAACGCCTGCCAGAAACACGAAAGGAAGCTGCATGATTAAAAGTATGATGAGAGGTAGGAGCTGCCAAAAGATTATGGCTACGGTGAATATTACGATTGCGTAGACAAATTTTACGCGGGGGTCAAGGTTGTGTATTGGTGAGCTAACCCTTCTAAACCTTAAACCATCGAAGAAGCTCATACCAGACCTTTCCTCCTAAAAACCTTTAATAGTGTCTCTTTCGCTTCGTAAATGTCTATGATATCCCTTGGAAAGCCTAAATCTGAAAGCTGCATGAAGATCTGGGCTATTTGAGGAGGCACTAGGAATGCACGCTCTAGCATGTCTGGATCTGTTAGAACCCGCCGTGCTTCTCCATCAGCCACTATTTTGCCACCACGCATAAGCAAAACTCTTGGGTTGCATTCGGCCACAAACTCAACATCATGGGTTACGATGACCACCGTTTTGTTCTGGGCTTTCAACTGCATGATGAACTGTCGGAGCTTCTCTTTCTGCTGATAGTCTTGGCCTATTGTAGGTTCGTCTAGGATTAGTATTTTTGGGTCCCATGCAAGCACGGAAGCCAAAGCAACCCGCTTTCTTTCACCACCGCTCAGCATGAATGGTGATGTTTTCCTATACTGGTACAACCCCATGAGGTTGAGCGCCCAAGTCACACGCTTTTCTATGATGTCCTCACTGAAGCCAAAGTTTCTTAGGGCGAAGGCTATTTCCTCATCAACGGTTTCGCAAAAAAGCTGGTGGTCTGGATTCTGGAAGACGAAGCCAACTTTGCGGGCTAATGTTGCAACGCTTACCTTTGTGGTTTCAATACCATCAACAAGAACTTTTCCTTTGGTCGGTTTCAGCAAACCGTTAAAATGTTTAACCAAAGTTGTTTTCCCAGCACCGTTTTCCCCCATTATCGCCACAAACTCACCGTCTCTGATTGTCATGGAGACGCCTTTCAATGCTTCCACACCGTTTGGATAAGTGAAGTAAACGTCTTGAACCTCAATCATGCCGCGTAAGAGCCTCCCTGATTTTTTTCGCCATCTCCTCGGATGACAAAGGCACTTCTCCACCTAACTTAACTCCGTCAGCCTTCAACATTTGGTAGAGGCGGGTTGCCTTTGGAATGCCAACCCCTATGAGACGGGCCTCCTCGGAGCTTAAAACCTCTCTAGGCCCACCATCTAAAACAACTTTTCCGTTGTCCATGATAATTATGTGGTCTGCATATTTAGCAGTTAAATCAAGCCTATGTTCTACAAGCACTATGGTTATTCCAAGCTTTCTATTCAAGTCGTATATGACTTCGAATATTTTTTTGGCGCCGAGGGGGTCGAGGAAAGATGTAGGTTCGTCTAGGACTATTACTTCGGGCTGCATGGCTAAAACGGAGGCTATGGCTACGCGTTGCTGCTGTCCACCGGAGAGCTCCATGGGTGTCCGCTCTCTAAGCTCATATATCCCTGTTAGTTTAAGCGCCCAATCCACCCGCTTTCGGATTTCTTCCCTTGGAAGTCCAAGGTTTTCTAAGCCGAAAGCCACGTCTTTCTCAACTGAAAGGGCGAAAAGCTGGTTTTCGGGGTTTTGGAAAACCATACCCACGTGGGTCGCCAACTCGTAGACTGGATGCTCCTGCACTCTTAGTCCCGCAACAGTTATTTCGCCTTTAAGCTCGCCCTGGTAAAAGTGGGGAATAAGCCCGTTGAAGCATCTGCAGAGGGTTGTTTTCCCACACCCGCTTGGACCAGTGATTAAAACGAACTCGCCTTTCTCAATCTTTATGGAAACGTCCACTATTGCGGGTTGGCTCGCGCCGGGGTAAGTGTACGTCAAGTTTTTTGTTTCGATTATTGCCATGACGTTTCCACAACACCTAAGCATTTTCCTCATTTAAGAGTAGCTACTCAAGTTTGCGTTTGTGTTTGAACTATTCGCTCCTTCAAAAGTTTCCAGCAACGTTTAAGCCCGGCTTCAAGTTCCCCATAACCGTTTACGCCAGCAGCTGTCGCATGACCACCACCCATGCCGCGGAGATAATCTCCCAAAGGTTTGGCTATGTCTCTGCCCAAGTGAATGCCTGTTTTCTCGTGGAACTCTTTCGTGCATCGGAGGCTTATCTCAAGGCTGTCGTCCTTCTGTCCAGCCACCACGGCCACGTGGGCGCCTAAATCAACTATTGCGCGGGCTGCAGAAGCCTGGTAGGCGCTGACATGGGATAGGGCTACTATCCAATCGCCCACTCTGAAAAGCTTCGCCCTCTTACATGCCTTTAGGCGGGCAACCCTCTCCGAGTAGTCCATGGGAAGCGCCAGCATAGCCAAAGCTTCCTGGGCGTTTATACCAATATCCACAAGCTCGGCTATAACTTTCAATGTTGTGGAGCTTGCAAGGACGAAGTGGCGGGTGTCGAAGGCTATGCCCAGAAAAATGGCTTTGGCCTCTAACGGTTCAATTCTAACGTTTGCTTCCTGGTAAAATCTGTAGATTATCTCGCAGGTTGACGAAACATTCTCGTCTGTTATGCAGAGCCTAGCCATTTTCACGGTTTCCGGGTGGGCTGTATGGTGGTCTATCACAATCATGGGCGCCTTTGAAGCCTTCACTTTTTCAGCCAAGTTGTCAAGTTGCTGTACAGTGTTTGTGTCCAGTAGGATAATTACGTCTGCCTCTTCAATTTTGGGTTCCGTCCCGACAGTTAGTGGGAAATGCTTTAAAATGTGTTTTGAAAGACGGCTTACACTTTGGGCGGCTCCAACCTCCACAGTTATTTGAGGATTAAGTCTCTTAATTAGGCTTGATAGGGCATAAGCCGAGCAAATAGCGTCGGGGTCTGCGTTATGGTGGCATAGTAAAACGACATGTTTGGCTTTTTGTTCATCGAGTATTTTGGCTACTTCTGTAAACGACACTTTAGCTCCCTCAGGTATTTTTCAGCCGATACGAAAGCTTCCTTTACGGCTTCATTTGCAAGCTTTTGAGCGTCGAAGTTCTGCATGAGAGGCGAAAGGGTCAAATCAACCTCAACGGTTAAAGTCAAGGGCTTCCCATTTTCCAGCTCCACGTCGGCACTAACGTTCAGTGTTTCTACCTTTTTTGGCGGAACCTTTGAAAAAATGTAAGCTCTCGCGGTCTCCTCGGCTATTGAACACAATTCCTCAATCTGCTCTGGAGTTAGCTCTGGCAAACCAATGTTTTCCAAACCTTCCACCCAGACGCCAATTTACGGCTGAGTTCCCGAAAGCGGAGCTAAATCCTGTTGAATTTTAGCCTGCAACTCCTTAATCTGGCTTCGAAGTCGCTCCTCTTGTTTTCCCAAAACAGTCGCCCGCATACTCAACAGCTCTTTCCTTTCATTTAAGTCAGCCAAAACCCTAGCCTTTTCGGTTTTCACAAGCAGAGACCCTATAGACCTGTATATAACGGCGTCGTCGGCGACCTTTTGCAACTCGCTCAAAGCTTGCTCAACCTCCGTCAGCTCAAGCTCCACCTGCTGTTTCTGAACCAAAACAGACTGCAAGGTTTGCTGTAACTGTTGAAGCCTCAACAGACGCTCTTGAACCTGTGGAGGAAGCTTCGCTAACTCTTCACCCAAATCTTACCCTTCCATCTGCACAGCTTTACTAAACCAGTTAATTAAACATTTCCAAAACACAGTTAGCTAATGATACGGTGGTAATTTTGAGGTTAAAGGAAATGAAGAAGGATGTCCCCTCTTTAGTCTAGCCATCGTATGGCATATAGATGCTTGATGCTCCAGCGCTTATGTCAAGGTAGTTATGAAAAGCAGCAAGATCCAAAGGCCTTTTTCCAGCCCAATTAATACCCGACAATTGACCGAAAATCGTTCAATTTTATACTTTCAAAATTCGCGAAATATGACATAAACTTGGCATTTCTCAACGGAAAGCGTTCTTAATAACAGTTAATTTTAAAGGCTTATAAATAGTAGATTATCAGACTACATGCGGGGTGTAATGACGTGGTTAAAGTTGATGGATACGAGGTTCCAGAAGGCCTTTACTATTCTAAGGATTTTGAATGGGTGAAGATCGAAGGCGACAAGGTGCGCATCGGCATAACTGACTATGCCCAAAAGCAGTTGAGAGAAGTTGTTTACGCAGAGCTTCCAAGTCCCGGGACAACTGTAAAGCAGAATGAGCCTTACGGCACAGTTGAATCCGTGAAAGCCGTATCCGACCTAGTTGCACCTGTGAGCGGAACAATCTTGGAAGTAAACACTGAAGTTCAGTCTAAGCCGGAGCTTTTAAATGAAGACCCCTATGGAAAGGGCTGGCTTCTCGTGGTGAAACCCTCAAACCTCGAGGCCGAGCTAAAAAACCTTATGGACTTTAACGCGGCGGTTGAATGGCATAAAAGCCTAATTAAAGAAGGGAAGTAGCCCTTGCCAAGGCGCATAGTAGTGATCGGAGCGCACGCAGCCGGCGTCGACGCGGCTTCTGCAGCTAGAAAAACAGACCGTACCGCCGAAATAACGCTGATAACAGACGAGAAGTATGCGGGATACTCTCGCTGCGGCTTACCCTTCGTTATAGGCGGTCACATACCAAGTTTTAGCAACCTCATAGTGTTCCCGCCAAGCTACTTCCAAATGATGAAACTTAATCTAAAAACGGAAACAAAAGTGACAAAGATCGACACTGGAAAGAAGACCGTTGTAACGTTGGATAAAAACGGAAACGCTGAGGAACTTCCCTACGACAGCCTAATAATAGCGACAGGTGCAAGCGCTTTCACACCGCCGATAAAGGGGAGGGAAAAACAGGGGATTCTTCCCCTAAGAACCATTGAGGATGGGCAGCGAATAGACCAAGCGATAAGGGAAGGAGCAAAAAGAGCCGTGGTGATGGGTGCTGGGCTCATAGGGCTTGAAACAGCTGTCGCCCTACAAGAGAGAGGCTTACAAGTGACTGTTGTAGAAATGTTGCCTCAGGTTTTGCCCGCCATGCTTGATGCAGACATGGCCAAAATAGTTCAGGAAATGCTTGAGCAAAAGGGAATAAGAATCTTGACAAATAAGCCTGTTGAGGAGTTTCTCGGCGCGGAGAAGGTTACTGGCATAGTGGCTGGAGGCGAACAGATAAACGCTGACCTTTTTGTAAGTGCCTTCGGAGTAAGGGCAAACACTCAGCTTGCCGTGGATGCCGGCATAGCTTTAGGCGAGACAAGGCTCATTAAAACAAACACCAGAATGGAGACAAACGTTAAAGATGTTTACGCGGTAGGCGACTGCGCAGAATCCATTCACATAGTAACCCAGAGGCCAACAGTTCAGCAGCTTGGAACGGTCGCTGTTAGGCAGGGCAAAGTTGCCGGGATAAACGCGGCAGGAGGCTACGCCACGTTTCCGGGAGTTGTCGGTTCGGCGGTGACGGAACTCTACAACATGCAGATTGGTGCAACAGGTTTGACGGAGACGGCGGCTAAAAGGGCTGGCATAGAGGTTATTACTGGAACTATCTCCTCCAAAACCAAAGCGGATTACTATCCTGGAGCATTGCCCATAAGAGCCAAGCTCGTCGTCGAAAAAGAATCTCAACGCATAATCGGCGCCCAAATAATAGGCGGTGAAGAGGTAACCCAACGCATAAACGCGGTTTCTTTCGCCATACAGAAGCAGATGACTGTGCGTGAACTGGCTAAGGCGGATACGGCTTACGCTCCACCGTTAAACGAAACATGGGAGCCTCTTGTTTTGGCTGCTGAAATGGTGTTGATGAAACTCCGCTAAACCCTCATACTTTCTTTTTATTTTCCGTCGGAAAATTAATTAAGAGAACATGCTCCATTAATATGCGAAATCTAAGTATATGGTGGTTTAAATGGCGATAAGGGTAGCCATAAACGGTTTTGGAAGGATTGGACGCCTTCTTTTCAGAGCAGCTATCGAAAGAAAAGCAAAAATAGACTTTGTAGCCGTTAACGACGTTACAGACGCAAAAACTCTAGCCCACCTATTAAAATACGATTCAGTTCACGGCCCCTTTCCAGGAGAAGTTAAAGCCACAGAAAACAGCATTATAGTGAACGGTAAAGAGATTAAGGTGCTTTCCCAAAAAGACCCAGCACAGCTGCCATGGAAGGACTTGAACGTTTACCTTGCTGTAGAATCCACTGGGCTTTTCACGAAACGTGAAGATGCAGCAAAACACCTCCAAGCAGGAGCCAAAAAGGTTCTAATATCCGCCCCAGCTGAAAACCCAGACATAACCATCGTGCTAGGCGTAAACCACGACAAGTACGACCATAAAAACCATAATATACTTTCTAACGCTTCGTGCACAACCAACTGTGTAGCTCCGGTGGTAAAAGTTCTTCACGAAAACTTTGGCGTGAAAGCTGGATTAATGACAACCGCTCACGCCTACACCAATGACCAGCGTGTCCACGACTTAGTGCACAGAGACCTTCGAAGGGCAAGAGCTGCAGCAATAAACATTATCCCAACCACAACGGGCGCAGCTCGAGCTGCGGGCTTGGTTTTGCCGGAGCTTAAAGGGAAACTTGACGGGCTAGCTCTCCGAGTGCCAGTTCCAAACGTTTCGATAACGGACTTAACAGCGGTTTTAGAGAAAAACGTCACAAAGGAAGAAGTTAATGAAGCCTTTAAGAAGGCGGCCGAAGGGCCTTTGAAGGGCATATTGGCATACACTGAAGAGCCCATAGTCTCAAGCGATGTAAATCACACGACATACTCCGCCATTGTCGATGGTTTGTCCACGATGGTTGTCGCTGGAAATCTTGTTAAAGTCTTAGCGTGGTACGACAACGAGTGGGGTTTCTCCTGCAGAATGGTTGAACTCATCGAACTCATCGGAAAGAAAGCCGGTTTTTAGCCTAGCAAAATTTAAAATTTAAAAACAAACCCCCTCTTATTTTTCTGTTCACAAAAAAGAGGGAAATGTATGGTTAGATTCTTAACTATAGATGATGTAGACGTGAAGAACAAAGTTGTCCTTGTACGGGTTGACTTCAACTCTCCAGTTGATCCCGAAACAAAAAAGATTCTAGACGACACAAGGATTCGGGCGCACGGTGAAACAACCATCAAGGAATTAGCCGAAAAGGGCGCAAAAGTTGTTGTGCTAGCTCATCAAGGCAGAAAAGGCGATCCGGACTTTATACCGCTAAAACAGCACGCGGAAATCCTCAGCAAAATTCTCGGCAAGCCGGTAAAATTTGTGGACGATGTTTATGGAGAAAAAGCAAAAAAGGCCATCAGAGAACTCAAAAGCGGCGAAATCCTAGTCTTAGACAACGTCAGAAACTTTGCGGGAGAAACGAAAGAAGGAACACCTGAAGAGCACGCCAAATCAGAGCTTGTCCAAGCATTGGCTCCGCTAGCCAACTTGTTTGTAAATGATGCCTTCGCCGCAGCCCACAGAGCCCATGCCTCTATTGTTGGCTTTACAGCTGTTTTGCCAAGTGTCGCTGGCCGCATAATGGAACGCGAGTTAAAATCCTTAGGCCGCGTGTTGGAAAATCCGGAAAAGCCATGTGTCTATGTGCTTGGAGGTGCCAAGGCAGACGACTCTTTGGAGATCTCAAAGTACGTTTTGGACAATAAAATAGCGGACTACGTACTTACAGGCGGCGTGGTTGGCCACGTCTTTTTGGTTGCGAAAGGCTACAACTTAGGCGAGCCCAACATGAAGTTTTTAGAAGAAAAGAAGCTTTTGGGCCTCATTCCCGGAATAAAAGAACTTCTCAAGAAATACTCAGACAAAATCAAGACACCGTCGGATGTGGCCGTGGAAGTGGATAAGAAACGCAAAGAGGTTTCTATTGAGGAGCTGCCGGTAAAATACCCAATATTCGATATAGGCGCAAAAACTGTTGAACAGTATGCGAAAATAATCCGCGCCGCAAAATCAATAGTTGTAAGCGGGCCCATGGGCGTTTTTGAAAACAGTGAATTCATATTCGGAACAAAGAGGATATTCGAGGAAATCGCTAAATCAAAAGCGTTCTCGCTGGCTGGAGGAGGCCACACAATAGCAGCCCTACAAGAACTAGGCCTACATGACAAAATATCATATGTAAGCACAGCTGGCGGTGCCCTAATAGAGTTCCTAATGGGCAAGAAACTTCCAGGTGTAGTTGCTCTCGAAAAGGCGGCTTCGCGAAAATCTTAAAGTCTTTCAATCTCCCTCACTATTTTTGTGCATTAATTACCGTGAAGATGAAAGACTCTAGATATATGATCGGATAACGCACAGATAAAAGTTAACGGCGTCCTTAGGTTCTTCTTTTTGGCTTTTCTATCGCTATTTCGGCGCAACCGGCGGCCGGATGCGGCGGTAAGTCAATCTTGCTTCCCTTTGTTGTCAACTTTATGCCTGTTAGGTGACTTTTAGGAAAGTCTTAGACTTGTCACGTAGTCGAGGCTTTGAATTCTTGAAGAAGCATGAAGTCGTCCGGTGAATAAATGGGTTATGAATTTCGAATCTAATCAAAACTTAAAACATCAGCAAACCACAAATAGGCATGTATACCAAAAGCAGACTGCAGAGAGGACGCAGCTTGACCGACATAGTTTTCGTGTTTGAAGTGCATCAGCCTCACCGTCTCAAAAAAGACTATTTCTGGAAAGGCGAAACCTTCAAGCGTGTAAAGAAAAAGGAGCTTTTCAACTATTATTTCGATCATGCCCTCGACAGGGAGATCTTTGAAAGGGCTTGTAGAAAGTGCTATTTTCCGTCCAACCAAATACTACTGGACCTAATCGATGAACACAGAAGAGAGAAAAAACAGGTCAAGTTTTCCTTCAGCCTTTCTGGAACGTTTCTCGAACAATGCGAAATGTTCAATAAGGATGTTCTCGAATCCTTCAGGCAGCTTGCTGAAACCCAGTGCGTGGAGTTTTTAGGTCAGACTTATTATCACTCCTTGGCAAGCCTGTTTCCAGAAAAAGGCGAGTTCATAGAACAGGTGAAAATGCACAGACGAGCCATCAGAGACCTCTTGGGTTTTACACCGCACGTTTTTGAAAACACAGAGCTACTCTACAATAACACCATTGCCAAAATAGCGGAGGAGCTAGGTTTTTCCGGGATCTTTACAGAGGGCACGGAAAGAATACTTTATGGAAAGTCTCCCAATTACCTTTACAAACCCAAAAACTGTGAAAAAATCAAACTACTCCTCCGAAACTACAAGTTGACAGACGACATTGGCTTTAGGTTTTCAGCTCGATGGTGGAGTGAATGGCCCCTAACAGCCGACAAATACGCAAGCTGGCTTGCGGCAACCCCGGGGCAATGCATAAACATTTTTCCAGACTACGAAACTTTTGGTGAACACCACTGGCCGGAAACGGGTATACATGAGTTTCTAAGGCACTTGCCCAGCGAAATCTTGAAGTGGGAGCATCTTCAAATGGCGACTCCATCCGACGTTGTTAAAAAATATGAGCCTGTTGGAGAAATCGATGTTCCTGAACATCATGGGACAGTTTCTTGGGCTGATTTGGAACGAGACACAAGTTGTTGGCTTGGGAACATCATGCAATGGGCCTACTTCACATCAGTTAAACGTCTGGAACCTATAGTCAAAGAAGCAGAGGACGAAGACCTCTTAAAAGTTTGGCGTTGTTTACAAACGAGCGACAACTTATACTATATGTTCACGGGAGGCGGAGGGCCGGGAGAGGTTCACTCATATTTCAGTCCTTTCAAAAACCCAATTGACGCCTATGTAACGGCTCAAGCGGTTGCGTTAGACTTTGAAAACCGTGTTCGTCTCGAAGTGGTGGCTGCGAATGAACCATTCCTATTCTATAGGGGGGTTGGAGATGAAAACTTTACAGGGGTTATCGTCTACGGTATCAAAGGCATGGTGAACGCTATCAAGAAAGTTGAATTTGAATCAATAAACTTTCACTTGAGCCGCGGAGACTTTGAAAACTGGGCTTTACACGCGTTGCGCGACAAGACTTTAGCTGAGAAACTACAAAAACTTAGGCTTTCAAACGTGAAAGGCGAGGAGCTGCGAAAGGCTCTGTTAAAGGTGTTCCAAACAAGACTTCGAGAATTAGTCAGTTTCATTGAGGAGGGAACGGAATACTTTTAAACATTACACTTCCAATGTGAAAATATTTGCCGTGGTGGCGTGAAAAGATGAGAGAAGATCTTCCAGTTTCTGAAAAAATTTTGCAGACTCTTCATAATTTGTGCGCTACTGCACCGGACTTGGCAAGGAAGGGCGAGGAGCTAGCCTGGCTTTTACAGTTAAGCGTGGCTGATGTTGAGAAAATTTTGGATGGATATTGTTGTGAAGGCTATGTTGAAAGCTTCACAGACGGCCAAGGCAAAAAATGGTACTATTTAACTGGAAGGGGAATAATCAAGGTCTGCGCGCTTTTCACGTAGTTGGCGGAAAAATGCGAGTCATCCTCTTTTCATGGGAATACCCACCGCGAGTCGTCGGGAAACTCGCTAGCTACGTTAAAGAATTAGCATTACAGCTTGCCAAAAACGGGGTGGAAACATTCCTGGTTACATATCATGACTATTTAGCCGGCGAGTTTGAGGAGGAAGGTGTGAAGGCTTTTAGGGTGACGAACCCCGTCAAAACTCATATCAGTGTTCTCACGTGGGTTTTAACCCTAAACCAGGAGGTTGAAAGGGTTGCCGCCAACATCTACTACAGAAGCGGAGGACGTGTAGACGTTGTAGACGTTCAGGACTGGCACTTCATACCAGCGGCCGTCACTTTAAAGAAGGCTTTCAATGTTCCCATCATTTACTCTGTGGAAAGCTTGGAAGATCACCGTTCCCATGGCGCTAATACTCCGTTTAACATGGCTATTAAGAGCATTGAGTGGCTTGGCATGTATGAGGCTGAAAGGGTTGTTGTCAAGTCTGAGTGGATGGCTGGGGAGGTTTTACGTATATACCAAGTTCCAGAAACCAAAGTGAGGGTTGTAAAACCTGAAAAAGAGTCTTGGCTTAAAACTCTCTTAGGCATTTATGGCGAACTATGCAGAAAAGAAGGGTCTACTTATGGCTGACCAGTTGAAGGTTATGATGTTCACGTGGGAGTTCCCTCCAAGAATCATAGGTGGGATTTCTCCTCACGTTTATTACTTATCTAGAAACCTCGCAGTGAAAGGTGTGAAGGTTTATGTAGTGACATGTGATTTTCCAGGTGCGCCAGACCATGAAGTTGTCGATGGTGTCGAAGTTTATCGAATAGACTCTTACAAGAACCCTTCGCCAGACTTCGCAAGCTGGGTCTACTTGATGAATATGAACATGCAAAAAGAGGCTGCAGCAATTGTCAAAAGGCTTGGTGGAGTCGATGTTTTCCACGCCCACGACTGGCTTGTTGCAACAGCCACCATTGGATTAAAACATGTGTTCAGGAGACCTTTGGTGGCGACGATTCACTCTACAGAAATCGGTAGGCGAAGTGGGCTTCACTCAGACTATGAAAGGATGATTCACGAGACAGAAGCATGGCTCACATATGAGGCTTGGAAGGTCATATGTTGCAGCAACTACATGCTGTCCCACGTCAAGTGGACTTTTGGGCTACCGGAAGACAAGCTTGTCATGATCCCGAACGGGGTGGACGTGAAAGAATATGAAAAGAACGATATAGACCTAAACCAGTTTAGAAAACGCTTCGCACTACCTGAGGAAAAGGTAGTCCTTTTCGTGGGAAGACTTGTGTACGAGAAAGGGGTTCACATTTTGGTAAACGCTATCCCGAAAATTCTGGAAAAGGTCAACGCTAAGTTTGTCATAGTTGGAAACGGCTATATGAAGGGCACGCTGTCGGAGCATATTAAACGCATGGGTTTCGCGCATAAAGTTTTGTTCACAGGCTTTGTGGATAACGAAACCCTTAGAAATATTCAGAAATGCGCAGACGTCTGCGTTGTACCTTCGCTTTTCGAACCCTTTGGAATAGTTGCACTTGAAGCCATGGCGGCCAAAACCCCAGTTATAGTTTCGGACACAGGCGGTTTGTCAGAGATAGTCGAACACGACTTTACAGGGGTTAAGGTTTATCCAGGCGATCCAGACTCTTTAGCGTGGGGTGTGTTAAGAGTTTTGCTTGACGATGCCTACGCCAACAGACTTAGGGAGAACGCATACCGCGTGGTTCTGGAAAGGTTTAACTGGGAAAAAATAAGCCAGCAAACAAGGAACGTTTACGAGCTTGTGTTAAACGAGTATTCCCAGGCTTTTTGGGCTTAACTAAGGATATTTTACTTTAATCGCCTTGTTTTGGCATGCGTCAACACATTTAAGACAGTAGATACACTCTGGATCGCTGAACTTTTCCCAAGGCTGCTCTAAGATACGCAACTGCATGGGGCAAGCTTTAACACATTCGCGGCATTCGCCCTTAACGCACTTTACGGGGTCCCTCTTTAAACCCATAAAGCTAAATTTATTTAGTACAGCCATCAGTGCCCCGTGAGGGCATAAATACCTACACCAACCCCTTGGGACGTAGGCGGCTAAAATCAGCACGCCTATAAGGATGAAGAGCTGGATCCAGAAAAGTGGGGGTAAATCTAAAACTCCGGATAAAACCTCAAGGACTGGTTTTGCAGCAACTGCGTTTGAAAAGCTTCTAACCATTTTGGGTAAAACCGCGAAAAGTGTTTCTGCAGGGCTTACCGCAGTGAAGGGGGCGTAGGCAAAAACTCCCATAGCCCTTTCATAGCTTCCGTGAACTTTGTAGAATTTGGCTAAGGAAAACGTTACGGTTATGAAGAGTGTTACTCCAAGAATTAGGTACTTCACGAGTTTCATGTCTTCATGGGTTTTAGGCGAAATCTCCATCTTCTTTGCCTTTATGAAGCTGACTAAGTCTTGGATGAATCCGAATGGGCAGACCCAGCCGCAGAGGGCCTTGCCAACTAAGACGCTGACTATTAGAAAGGAGGCTATTGCAAGCCATGGGAAAACTTGGCTGGTCTGTTGCCAGCCGCTGGGCATGAACTGTAAGGCTGTGAAAGCGTCGCCCACGATGTTCTGTTGGAAACCCCAGGTCCACATGACTGGCAAGAGTAAGGCTGGTGAACTCAAACCGAATATTGTGGCGCTGAAAAGTATGAAGGAAAGAAATTGCACAACAATTCGGAGAGTGTTGATTCTAAGCAGCCGCTTTTTCAAGTTGGGTTTCGACATCTAAATCCCTTCTTAAGCATTGCACGTAATTTAGCTACTTGCCAATAACTTTAACGTTTTCCACAACTATCCAAGGCGCAACCAGTTGCCCAATTTTCCGTTCGTTGTTGGCCAACGCTGAAACATTTTTTAACGCTTCAAAGATGTTTCCGGCAAGCATGGCGCCCTTAACTGCATGGGCAATTTTGCCATTCTTGATTTTCCAGGCTGGTGTCGCTACAACTGAGAATTCTCCGCTTGCCGGGTTGCTGCTGTGGGCTCCTTGCACGGAGTAAACTAAGAGCCCCTCATCGATTTCCCCAACAAGTTCTTCGGGGGTCTTCTTTCCCGGGGCAAAGCGTAAGTTTGTGGCCTCTATGCGTGGTGTTGATAGGTAGCCCGCCCTAAAGGCGTTTCCCGTGCTTTCTTTCCTCTCCTTTTTTGCGGTGTAGCTGTCATATATGAAGCCTCGCAGCGTGCCTTTCTCTATTATGACTGTTTTCTGCTGGGGGACCCCCTCACCGTCAAATTTCCATGTGCGAAGTCCCTCATTCATAAGTCCGTCATCGTGAATGGTTACAATTTCTGAAGCCACTTTCTCACCCACCTTGCCTTGCAGGGCAGACTGGTTTCTTTGTACGCAGTCAGCCTTAATGGCTTCCATCAAAGTGTAGTAGAGGAGTTGTTGTAGAGCAAAATGGGCGAGCACAACTTTAGTGGGTTTCGTTTCAACCCGCTTGGCCTTTAAAGCGGAGGCGGCTTGTTTCGCCGCTTCAACGCCAACCCATTCCGGGTCTATCTTATACAATCTTTCGGCGTTGAATTCGAAGCAGACTGGTGTCACTTCACCGCTTTCTTGGGCTACTGTGGCTAAACTGCATTCAATAATTGTTCCGTGGTCAAAGCCAGCAACACCGTTTGAGTTTACAACAGCCCTTGACAGGTATGAGGCGCCTACGCCTCCTTCTATTGGAAAAACCCTTTTATCGGTTTTTTCGCAAGCTTCCAACATAACGGAAGCTGCTTTCACTAAATCGTCCGGAGAAAGTTCACATATAGCTTTGTCAAAACCGCCCTTTACTTCTGGGAAAGGCTTTTTGGACGGTAAACCTTGCCAGTCCTTGTCAGGTTTACTCGCCCTAGCGGACTTCACGGCTTTTGAAACGGTTTTTTCGATGGCTGCTTTATCCGTCAAAATGTTTGTATAGGAAAAACCCACCGCCTTGTTAACTATGGTCCTTATTCCCAAGCCCCGGTCAACAATTCTTGAGCTTTTGGCAATCTGTCCCCTCTCAATTGCAACCGTTGTCGTTAGTCCTTCATAGGCGAAGGCTTCCGCCTCGTCTGCGCCTTTTTTCAGTGCGGATTTTGCGGCAAACTCGGCTAGGCTTAGCACTTCCTCTTCTTTAAGCGCCGCCACCAACAAGCACCTCCCAAACCCTTACGTGAGGCCCACCGTCACATACAAAGGCTGTCTGGCCTTTGCCGCATCTTCCCGGCCAAAGCTCGAAATCCTTTCCCACGGCATCTACCTTGTGTAGTGTTTCCAGGGTGTTTCCGCTTATGGAAGCGTTGCGTACCGGTTCGCCTACTTCACCTTTAACTATTTCGTAGCCCTCTTGTATACCTACCTGGAAAGTGCCGTCTAAGTTTGCTTGCCCCCCTCTAAAGCTTTTGAAGTAGTAGCCGAACTTTATGTCTTCTGCGAGTTCCTCAAAGGTGTAGTCCCTTGGAGCCATGAAAGTGTTTCGCATGCGTATTATAGGCTCAACGCGGAAGTCTTCAGCCCTAGCGTTGCCTGTTGGCTGGACGTTGAACTTTTGAGCTGTTTCCCTGTTATGCATTAAACCAACAACAACTCCGTCTTTCACCAGAAGCGTTTTTTGCGCCGGAATGCCTTCATCGTCATATTTGTAGGAGCCGAAAGCTCCCTCAATGGTTCCGTCATCGTATATGGTTACAACGTCGGAGGCCACTTTTTCGCCAAGCTTGTCCATTAGAACGGACCCTGATAGGGTTAAGTCTGCTTCGGCCAGGTGTCCAAAGGCTTCGTGAACAAATACTCCGACAACGTTTGGCCCTAGGACCGCCGGGAATGTTCCGCCCTTCGGAGTTTTCGCCTTCAACTGGTTTACGGCTCTTTTCGCAACCATTTCCCCAACTTTCTGGGGTGTTTCAACATCGAAAATTTCGTAGCCAGCAGTTGAGCCTACTTCTTCTCGACTAAAAGTGTAAATGTCGTTTTCCCTTGCTGTGGCAAGGACCCTTGACCAAACGTAAAGCTTGTCCTGTTCTATGTAGGTGCCTTCACTGTTTAGGAATAGGCTTGTTCCAACAAGGTCCAAGTAGTCTACTGTACAGCTTTTCACGCGGCCATCAAATTTTAATACAGTTTTCGCTATTTCCAGCATTGTTTTAACTTTGTCTTCTATAGGGACCTCGGAAGGATTCTTTTTGGGCTTAACTGTAACGCGGTCTTCAATAGCCTTGCCCCTAACAATTTTTATTGGATTTTTCAGTTTTTCGCTTGCGGCTTTTGCCATTTTGCATGCTTGGGAAATAGCGTCCCTCAACATTTCAGCTTCAAAGGAGCCTACGGAAGCAAAACCCCAAGCCCCGCTAACCAAAACCCTCAACGCAACTCCATTTTCAATTCCTTCCTTAGCAGCCTCAATTTTCTCCTCTTTAACGGTAAGCATTGTTTTGGAAATATTCTGAGCACGGGCTTCAGCATATTCGGCGCCAAACTTTTGGACGGCTTCCTCCAAAACTCTACTTAAAAGGTCCCTCACGCTTGGTCCTTCCTATAGATTGGGTGTTTGGAAGGATTTAATTGCAGAAAGAAGGTAATAAGATTACCGACAAAGTTGTTGTTTACGCCCGCTCCATAATGAACTTTATCTGACTTGCAAAATCCTCGTTTTGCAATCTCTCCAACTCCAACTTCCGAAGTAGTCCGTAGCTTGAGTAGATGTCTTCCAAAATTTTTCGTTCAATGATGTAAGCGCCACTCCTCAAAAACTCCTCAAGTCCCTTTGCAAACAAGTCGATTTTGTCGACTACCTCATTTTGTTTGACGGAATAGCGGTTTTCAAGGTAACGGTATATTAGGCATGTGGCGTCGTTTCCGAAAATTTGCCTTAACACGCGGTCGACTATTTTAACTATTCTTTCGTTTTCTTTGCATGTTTGCTGGCTTATTGTGGACATAGTTATCAATGTATCGTGCATATTGCGACTTAATAAACTTTGCCGTGTATACGTACAACACACATACATGTGTGGGATGGTCAAAAACTTTTTACATAAAGTCTGTAAGGTTCAGTTGTTGAACTTTTTCCCTGTGAGTTTTCGCGTTTTCATCGAAGATTATGGGCTGGCCGTAGACTCCATCATAGCCCGGTATAACCTTTATTCTTCCCTCCCTAACCCTCACGATTGCTTCGGCGATTCTTTGGTCCGTTATGTTTTCTAAGGCTTGCCTTGGGGCGTCTATCAAAACGGTGTATTCGTCGCCGAATTTTTCTACAAGCTTGTTGTATATGTTCCAAACATGCTGGGTTGATGGGGAGTCTACTTCGAGGGCTGCTGCGATGATCTCGGATAACGGGAGCAGATGCATATACCCTATAGCATTTTCGGGGATGAACCCTTCTGGGCGATCTGCAAGTTCTTCGACACGTTGTTCAACACCCTTTGTCAGTTTTTTGCGGCACACTGGGCATATGTTTCCGAGTTTTATAGCTTCTTTCGGTGGTAGAGAAACATTGCAGTTTCTGTGGCCTGTCCAATGGTATTTCCCGTAGGCGGGGTCTGTTTCGATGGTGAATTTGAACCGCGCCCTATCCTTCTTTCTAATGGCGTCTATTATCTCTCGGTAGCTGATTTTCTCCACCTCAAAAACGTTTGCTTCCCTTCCCATGCGCCAAGGCCAATAACTGTGGCTGTCGCTGTTTGAAACCAGCGTGAACCTGTCAAGTTTGCTTAGCCGCCAGTTCATGGGCGGGTCTGAGGAAAGCCCAGTTTCAATTGCGTAAATATGCTTAGTCATGTCTTGGTAGCAGTCCTCCACGCTGTCGAAGCCGCTGAAGGCACCGAAAATGCTGAACCATGGAGTCCAGGCATGAGCAGGGAAAACCATGTTCTCACTTGAAACCTCCATAACCTCCTCAACAAGCTGTGGGGCGCTCATACCAAGTGTGGGCCTTCCATCAGCGGATAAATCCCCATACCTTGATAGGCGCTCGTTGATCTGGACAGCTGTCTCTATGCTCGGCGTTAAAATCACATGGTGAATTTTCTTGATTTCTCCTTCAAAAGTGAAGACTGTGCTGACTTCCGTTGTTATCATGAAACTGACTGGAAAATCTGGATCGTTGGCCAGTTTGTAAAGTCCAGACTCTACATCGTAGATTAATGTTTCTTGGAGTTCCTTCAACCATTTTGGGTGAGTGAAGTCTCCAGTTCCGACAAGGTTTAGGCCTTTGATTTTGGCGAAGCGGGCGATTTCTTCTATGCGCATACTTTGGCTCGTCGCCCGGCTATAGCGTCCGTGAATGTGTAGGTCTGCTATAACCCTCATTGTTTTCGGATAACCCTCATACTTTTTTGCTTTTAACTATTTGCGTTTTCTGAAGAACAGTAGTCCGTCTTTTTCGCATACGTATTCGAAGCCTACTTCAAGGAGGGCTTTGATTTCTTCTGGTTTTTGTGCGGTTTTAACATGGAATTCTGAGTTGTCTCCGCTGTTGAAGAGGGCTCTTTCAATGTTGATATATGTTAGTGTTGAGTCGAGGCTTCGGTGTCCAAGAAATTCTTTGACGTGAAGTATGTCCTTGGTTTGGTGGTAAAGCATAGTGGCTCGCCAGTGGCGTATGGAGTGGAAGCGGATTTCCATTAGCCTTGGGTTGTTTAGCTTGAGGGCGATTCTTTTCCTGACGGTTCTGAACCAGCCTTCTAGGCTTCGGGGATTGTTTGGGAAGATTCTTTCGCTCTTTTTTGGAAGCATGTTCAGCATTGATATAAGTTTGTCTGATATGCGGAATATGCGGGGTTTACTGTTCTTTTCAGCTTGAACTCTGAGNGTTTTCTGTTCGGAGTCTAAGTCAATCCATCGGATTCTNCAAGCTTCACNTATCCTTACGCCTGTTTCCTTAATCAGCTGCAATAGGGCTGAAAGCTTTTTCCCACATGCAGCTATAAGCTGGTCGATTTCCGCCTCCGTCGGTATGAATGGCATTTCATNGTTGGGCTTGTAAATTGGAGGTTCCCATTTTAAACCGTGAAGTTTTGCAAAGCAACCGTATATGGCTGCAACATTCGCTTTTGTGCTAATTTTCCAAGGCTGTTTTGCGATTGCTTCTTTCACGCTTTCCGGGTTAAGCAAATCTGCACCAAGCCTTGATAGACACGTTAGCTTATTTATTCTGGACTCAACTGTTACGGGCTATAGCCTTGCTTCTGCATCCACCACGCGTATTCAATGATTTTACCCTTAACGTCTACATGCTAGTCTCTGGCTCCCGCAGGCCCTTTCCCGTTTTCTCTTCAACGTTGTTCATGGTCCCTTCCACGCTTTGCGCGCGCTATCGAGCATGGGCAAGGATAGCTGAAAGAAAACATACAATCATCGCAGCTGAGCAAGAATCAAACTGGGAGGAAGTAAGGAGAAAGGCGTAGAGTTGCCAGCAGAAGTCTCTTGGCAGCTACATTAAAACGTTAGCTTATCAAACTTTCCGAGGCGACTCCAAAAACGTTGACAGTGCATCAGCCATGAACCTTTTCACTCACCAAGTTTAATTTTTCTGCATATTGCAGGAACGCCACACGCATTGTTTCGCTTTCGCTCTGCCCCAGCTTAAAGCAGATCCTGTCCAGCAACTCTTTTTGCTGTTTGCTTAAAACAACTCGGACAATGTGCTTCTTCGCCACCCTCAACCATCCAATAACATAAAGAATTGAAACTTCTTTAAAATTTTAATGTTCCGCTTGTCGGGCCTTTAAAAAGATTATAAATAGGAAATCTTCCGGCATGCCAAGACAAGATTGGCCACTGAAATAAGGTTGTGCTTGTTTTATTGCCCAAAAATAGGCGAAAAAACAACATTTTCCAAAGTTTTATCGCTCTGAAAACCAAAATAAAACCTCCTAAAACGTGCTTTCGATGCGCGCGACCAGCTTTAACACAGTATTACTGAAATATGTTTTTTAAACGCTCACATAGACAAGTATAGAGGCGAGATCATTTCAAGGGTTTCAAGACTATTTTTATTGCGTTCACTATTTGTTTTTTGCTTTTTAAAAATGAAAATCACCGCAATTGCCATTGCAATTATCGCTACTACTGGAAGCCATCTAATCACGTTCTGAAAGTTGTTTGGCTTTCCAAGATCGATGTGCATATGCGCATATTGTGAGGCGTTTACGAGCACATTTGGAGTGAAACCCTCGCCTGGCCATAAATCGTATAGGTCTGGGATGGCTGTGCCGTTTTCAAGATAGTAGCCTTGCCTATGAAACGCGAGTGCAAAACCCATTGTTTTGGCTTCGCCTGTTTTTATATGGAGGCCATCAGCAAGTGTGTTGTTGGAGTTGAGGGGAAAACAAAACTCAAAGGTTTCATCAAGATTAGTATACTCTCCATGCCCAAAAACATCAGCATTTCCGCCAACATTTTCGTCTGGTGACCAAAGAACAGGTTCGTTAATTTCCGGTCGCCTTTCACGCCAACACTTTATGGTGTCAGGGTCCTCCATAGGTTTCCAAAAATCGTCTGCATTTATGGAGTCCGTCCCAAATATTTGACCGTGATACATTACAAGAAAATTTAGTAGTCCTTTGGCGTCTTCTGGCGAAGTAAGTTTTCCGTCGTTGTCAACATCAAAGTATATAAAAAATCCGTCTGGGCGGGTCACTTTATCTGGAACCGAAAAGGGGTTTGAATCTCAATAACATTTAAAGAAGATGACACTTTAATAACTATGCAAACATTTCCAATCATAAGAAACAAGCAACATAGAATCGACAACAACCTTCCAGCACTCAAATAACCGGCACCACTACACGATAAGATGCTCTTTATTATTTATTTATATTTTAACACCATATTTTGTTCAGACACATTACTATGACACAATAGAGCGCAATAAAGCCTAAGCACGTTGATCTCGGTAACTCATCCGAAGATGACTAAAAAATTTTGGAAAAATTCAAAAACAACTTTACACCCTGCGAGAGGCATTATTGGTATTATGTATAAAAGTTAAATTCTAAACTTTGTGCAAGTATTATTATGGGCATAGGGTCTGTAAAACCCAATTTGTTTGAGGAAACATTGAAGCTGCTTACTAAACATGGCTATGAGGTTCGTTATATTCCGCTTAACGGCGTTGCGGGAAAGGGGAAGTAGATGTATATGATGAGGCGCTTAGCTTCCAGCATTTCTTCTTTGGGGCCTGTTTTTCTAATTTTGTGGTGTGTGATGTTTTTGGTGTTTTTCGCCGACTCAACCGCTGCCCCGGCGATTCCATACCAAATTAGGGATTTTTTGAAAGAGGAAACAGCGGTGGTTGTGACCATCGGCGCCCTCAGCTCAATTTTTAATCTTGTGAGGACGTCCGTGAATTTGCCAGCAGGGCTAATCGCGGACAAGTTTGGAAGG
>JGI24721J26819_10001496_pt1 | contig 26374 bp, 26 predicted proteins | sample YelNatPaOPGAMG01_FD_26819 | JGI IMG/M metagenome (IMG submission 26819) | reverse complement strand
CTTCTTCGCCAAGAACATAGCTCTTAAACTTATCAAACCCAACTGTGTGTGTTGCGACGTACTCTATATCATAGGTTCCCTCAGTGATCCAGATGTAGGCTATCGCTAGCTGCAGCGCAGCATCTGTATTAGGTCTTATCGGAATCCACTTATCAGCGTGAACCGCTGCAGCGTAGTTTAGATCTGGGCAGATGAATATCTGCTTTATCCCAACTTGTGTGAACCAGAACCCCCATAAGCTAAAGCCTTGGTCACCAAACCCCCAAGTCGTGGTCTCATAGTCGCATCCCCAGCATAACATCACCTCCGTGTTCTCCAAGATGTCGGGTAATACGTTAGTCTGTGGATGCTGTAGACCGTCAGGCTCCATACCCCACACGTGCTTTGAACCCCACCACCACCCCTCCCAGCTGTCTGGGTTTCTCACAGCCCAGGTTGAGCCGCCTAGGTGTATGAGAAGCTCTGTGATAGTCGCGTGCATGCCGTGAACACTTTTCGTCTCTTGATGTCCGTCGGATAGAGCGAGGATTGCGTATGTCGATCCGTACTTGTCCTTTATCCTCTTTATCTCATCAGCTATTATGTCAAGGGCTTCGTCCCACGATATTCTCACATAGCCGCTCTTACCCCTATTTTCAGGATGCCTTTCGCCTTTCGGATCCCAGTCAACCCTCTTTAATGGGTACCTAACTCTGTTAGGAGAGTAGACGCGGTTCTTGTACACTATGGCGAATGGTGCGGCAAGTTCCTTCATCTTAGGGGCGAATCTTCTCCCCTTTGCCTCAACCTCCCAACGTATCTTCTCAAGCTCTTCTTTCGTATGCGCCCACTCATAGTGTACTGGCCTAATTCTTAATATTCTTCCGTTCTTGCAATCGACTTTAACCAGATTCCCTCCGTACCCGACGCCACATAACCCAAGTAGTTTATAATATGATTTGGTTTCTTCCTCTTTTTCCGCTGGGTCGAGGGAGGTAAGCAGACTTTCTTTTGGAATTTCCTCCGACACCGACTTATTTGGGTTGGGTATATTTCTGACGTTCATTAGCTTGGATATCGCCATCTTCTCCGCTTCGATGAACTCGGCTGTTAGTTGAGCAGCCTCCTTGTAGAAACCGTTCTCAGCACTCTTTAAGATGTCTTTGACAAGCCCGGGTGCCCACAAAGCAAGATGGTTGTTGATGAAATCGCGTTGAGCCTCCAGATACNTCTTTACCTCATCTAATCTTCCGCCATCGTTAAGCGCCTCGATGGTTCGACGGCAGAGGTAAGCCATAAATTGAAGCTCNACCGCTATGTGATCTTCAGGCTCCCTATATTCGTCGACCTTTCTAACCCCTAGTTTTCTATATGTCTCCACCACATCGTCTCTAAACTCTTGCATAATTGATCCGTTATCGCTTCTGTATGAGGACTCTGAGGGGTGGAACTTTCCAAAGCCTAGGAAGAGATGTGCGTACTCTTTCGCTAGCGAAGACTGAATCTGCTTCGAATCCTGCTTCAGAAGATCGTTTATCAGCATACGTAGAGAGCGCACGTGTTCAAGGACCTTTGCGAAAGCGCCGTCTAGTAGCTCTGATTCAGCGGTTAAGATGCTGTCTACGTCGTTAAGGAGATTCTGCAACGATTCGGCCGTTGTCTCCTTCTCATAGATTTTTGAAAGCAGGGAATAAATCCTCCACCTAACCTGAAAAGGTCTCAAGTAGCTATCCAAATATCGCACCAATCTAGGCTAGCATTACCTTCTATTTAAAATTTAAAAACTAGCGCTCCCAAACCATGCGTTAAACAGATAATAGTTGTTCAACAGTGCTCATTTGGATATTGTTTAAGGAATGGTAGGGATTTTAGAAGTATTTGCTTGAATAGGGAAACGCCTATCTATACGCGCGTCCAAAGCTTAACCTACGCTCCCCAAAGTTCCAGGATACCGTAAAGCTTTTATCAACTATGAGAAAGGCGGGGATGGAAGAAAGTCAAGCACTCCTCTAACTAAATTCTAGAGCAATACGGACGCTGACACTCTCCATCCGTAAGATGGTGCATAAAGTAGATGCCGAAGACAGAATATAGGTTTTTCAACTATCACTGTCTTTAGGCTCAATCTTTCAGGAATTCCGGCGTTTTCCTCTACTTCTTTCTTATCCTCTTTTTTATAAGTTTAAATAGTTCTTTATTCATCATCTCTTGCTATGGAAGACGGTGTATCTTCTAGGCGTGGTGTTTCTAGGAGAGGGTTTCTGACGGTTGCTGTCTCAGCTATTGTTGCTGGTGTTGTGGCTGGTGTTGGTGCGTACTATGCTGGCACATTGGCTGCTCCTGTGAAGGAGGTTGTTAAGGAGGTTACGAAAACGGTAACATCAACAACAACCCTAGCACCGGGAGCACCTGCAACTACAACCGTGACGATAACACCACCACCAACCACNATAACAAAAACAGTAACAACAACNGTAACNACAACCACTACACCAACGAAGCCTCTTTTAGAGGGGCAGGAGGTTAGGGTTGGTGTAGTCTTACCTATTTCAGGTGCTCTTGCTACCTTTGGTCAACAAGGGCGTCGAGGTGTTGAATTAGCTGCCGAAGAGATTAATGGAGCTGGTGGGATTCTTGGGGCCAAGATCAAGCTATTTGTTGAGGATTTTGCAGGAGACCCTAAGGTTGCTCTGACGGCTACGGAGAAGGTGATAACCGTGGATAAGGTGCAGGTTGTGACCGGAGCCTACATGAGCGCAGCGATATCTACTATGCAGGAGCCCTGTGAGCGCTATAAGGTACCGTTGCTGGCAATAGGAGGGGCTGCTGATGAACTTACAGCCAAAGGGTATAAGTATTTCTTCCGTAATGTTCAGAGCTCATCTGAATTTACTCAAGCCACCATGGAATTTGTTAAGGAAGTCATCAAACCTAAGACTGTAGGTATAGTCTATGAAAAGACCCTACGCGGAGAGAGCACTAAAAACGCTTTTCTTAAACTTGCAGAGCAATACATGTTTACTGTCGTAGCAGAAGAAGGATATCCTGCTGGGAGCTTGGATTTCAAGCCTCTAATCGAAAAGCTGAAAGCCGCTAACCCCGATGTCTTGCTCTTCGTAGCCTATATTACGGATGCCGTGTTAATGGCGAAGCAGATGGATGAGGTTGGTTACAAACCCAAAGCTGTTGTGGTGGAGGCTGGGATGCAAAACATCGATCTTNTAGAACTAGCTGGGAAATATGTGAAGGGCTGGTTCATTCAGACACAATATTGGCCAGATAGAAACTACCCAGATTACAACGAGGTTTATAAGGTGGGTCTAAAATTCTGGCAAAAATTCGGCAAACCTCTGGACAACATCGCCTGCGACGGCTACCTGAACCTCTACATACTGAAGGATGCTATCGAAAGGGCTAAGAGCCTAGATACAGAAGCGATCAGAAACGCCATAGCGGAGACCGATCTAGACATACCTTGGTTCGGGCACGTTAAATACGGTCCAAACGGTCACAGGATAAATGCTTTAGAAACCTTCGCTATGTGCCAAATCCTTCCAGCCAAACCTAACACACCTTGGCAAGCCAATGGTCTGAGCTTCTACGCCGTATGGCCGGAAAAGATGAAGACAACCGAGCCGATCTATCCTATGCCAACATAACAAGGAGCTGAATAGGGCTACAGCGTAGATAAGAGAGAAGCGGTAAGGTACCGCCAGATTCACGACCAGCCCCCTTTCATATTTTTCCTCCACCCCTACTAAGGGTAGCGGTTTTAGAACCAGCTAGGATAAAAAGGCGAGGTTCCTAAAATGAGCTACTTTGAGCAGACTAACGTTGGACACGATGAGAAAGATGGTCAGGTGGGCCGGCCAGGATTTGAACCTGGGACCTACGCCGTGTCAGAGCGTGACAGCCCAGAGAGCTGTTGTCCTAACCAGACTAGACGACCGGCCCTCTTTCTGGGCATAGAGTTGTCAAACATGGGTTTATAATCGTTCTTGAGCGGTTCGGCGATGATCGAAGCATACCTTTAGATCTGAAGCGGCTGGGTAAACATATATCTTCGGCTCGAGTTAAGGGTTGGTCTATGGTAGTGGATATGTCTAAGACGTCTTTGCTGCCTGGCTTCTACAAACTTAGCCCAGAGGAGAGGTTGAAGGTGGTGAAGGAGTTCGCGGACTTAACCGATGAGGAAGCGGCGCTGATAGGCTCGATGAAGGGGTTGAGCTTAGATCTAGCAGATCGGATGATTGAGAACGTGATCGGCGGGATAACGATCCCCCTCGGTATCGCGGTTAACTTCCTAATCAACGGTAGGGATTATCTGATACCTATGGCTATAGAGGAACCTTCAGTGGTTGCAGCGGCAAGCAACGCAGCCAAAATGGCTAGGGTTAAGGGCGGTTTCACAACAAGCGCAACACCACCAATCATGATCGGGCAGATCCAGTTGACCAAGGTCGTTGACCCATATTGGGCTAAGATGGTGATACTTGAGTCCAAAGAAGAGATCTTACAGTTGGCCAACGCCCAAGACCCTGTGCTGGTTAGGCTAGGTGGTGGTGCTAAGGATCTTGATGTGAAGGTTCTGCATACGCTACTCGGACCTATGGTTATCACGGAGCTGTTTGTTGATTGCAGAGATGCTATGGGTGCTAATGCTGTCAACACTATGTGTGAAGCTGTAGCACCGCTGATAGAGCAGAAGACAAGGGGCAAGGTCTATCTGCGAATAGTAACAAACCTTGCGTCTAAGAGGCTTGCTAGAGCCAAGACTGTAGTCGATAAGAACGCTCTAGGGGGCGAGAATGTGGTTGACGACATCGTATGCGCTTACGCTTTCGCCGCAGCAGACCCCTACAGATGCGCCACACACAACAAGGGGATAATGAACGGGGTCATCGCAGTCGCTCTAGCTACTGGACAAGATACGAGGGCTCTTGAAGCTGGCGCACACGCATACGCTGCTAGGAGTGGGCACTACAGCCCCTTGACCACTTGGGAGAAGAACGAGGAGGGGGACTTGGTCGGTACGATCGAGATCCCTATGGCTGTTGGGTTGATTGGTGGTGCTACTGCCACTCACCCTGTGGCTAAGGTCTGCACGAAGATTCTGGGTGTGAAGAGCGCTGTTGAGCTCGCTCAGATAATGGCTGCTGTAGGCTTAGCACAGAACCTCGCCGCGTTAAGGGCTCTATCACAGGAGGGGATTCAGAGGGGGCATATGAAGCTCCACGCTAGGAACATTGCTGTCGCAGCTGGGGCTCAAGGCGCCTTGATAGATCTTGTGGCTCAGAGGATGGTGGCTGAGAAGCGTATAAGGTTCGACAGAGCGAAGGAGATACTCGAGGAGCTGAAGCGTAGCTCCACTACACAGCAGTAACCTATCGTTTAAGAAGGTTTATATAAGATCAGATGCGGCCTAAGTGTTGAACGGGGATGAGGTTAGTAGAGGTCGGTTACCTTCATCACCAGCTCTGCTAGCGTAGATTCTGAAGACTCGGACCCCGTCTATTATGCCGCTGGTGGTTGGAGTTGAAGGTTAGATTCGCTATACCAAAAGGCTCTCTTGAAAAGGCCACGCTCGAGCTGCTTGAGCAGGCTTGGTTCGGCATCTCNATCGATGAGAGATCNTACCGCCCCATNTTAAGCGACCCAGAGATAGAGGCTAAGATGCTCAGACCCCAAGAGATCCCCTTGTTCGTTGCAGAGGGGCTGCAAGATGTTGGAATAACCGGATTAGACTGGATCAAAGAGACTGGTGCTGATGTCGAAGTGCTCCTAGACCTCCAATACGGGCACGTGAGGCTCGTCGTTGCTGTGCCTAAGCAGATCAGCTACACAACCTTTGCAGACTTCTGCAGAAGCCTATGGGGTGAGGGTAAGGTGCTTAGGCTTTCAACCGAATACTTGAATATCTCAGAGGAGTATGTTGCGTCAAACCCAGCATACAAAGAGAGGTTTGGAGACGCTAGACCTCTAGTCGTCACCCCTTGGTGGAGGAGGGGTGAGAATAAGTGGGCTACGATCTATCTNTCATTCGGCGCAACCGAAGCTAAGCCGCCTGAAGATGCTGACGCTATAATCGATGTGACTCAGACCGGGAGGTCGCTGGAGCAGAACAACCTCAAAATCCTCGACATAGTGATGAAGTCCTCAGCAGCCCTAATAGCAAATAAAAAAGCTTTACTTGATAGGGAGAAGAGGGAGAAGATCTACGACATACTCACCCTCCTCAAAGGCGTGGTCGATGCTAGGGAGAGGCTACACATATTCGTGAATGTTAGAGAGGAGAATCTGGAGAAGCTTGTCAGCGAGCTACCAGCTCTCAAAAGGCCGACCATAAGCCCACTTTCAGAGAAGGGTTGGTTCTCAGTGAACACGGTCATCGAGAAGAATCAGTTCCTTAAGATCCTACCGAAGTTAAGGAGGCTGGCTCAGGGTCTTGTGGTACATTACCCGAGGCAGATACTGCCTCTTGAAGACATAGCGAAGGATGAAGGTGAATAGAGCTGCTAACACACTATAAGATAGATAGAGGTGAGGGAGCGAAGCTCGCAGCCCACCTTAGGAGGAAGGAAGCATCGATAAATGAAGAGGTTCTGCAGACGGTAAAAAGTATAATTGAAGATGTTAAAAAAAGGGGTGACCAAGCCCTTATAGAAGCCACGTGGAAATACGATAAGGTCGACTTACGCCAGATCGGTCTCAGAGTTGAGGTCGAGGAGTTCACGAAGGCTTATGATAGGGTCAGCGGGAAGCAGGTTTCGGCGCTTGAGAGAGCCAAGGAGCGGATTAAGGAGTTTAGCGCGATTCAGCTCGAAGGTTTAAAGTCGGTCTATAACCCTATAGAGGGTATCTGGGTCAAAACAGCTCTTAAGCCGATTGAGAGTGTTGGATGCTATGTGCCAGGTGGTCAAGCAGCGTACCCAAGCAGCGTGCTTATGGCTGCGGTTCCGGCTTCTGTGGCTGGTGTGAAGAGGGTCGTTATATGTTCACCTCCCTCTGAGCGTGGTCTTAACCCTTTGATGCTGGTCGCTTGTGACATCTGTAGGGTTGGTGAAGTGTATAAGGTTGGGGGCGCGCAGGCTATCGCTGCCCTTGCATACGGCACTCAAACCATACGACCTGTCTTGAAGATAGTTGGTGCGGGTAATATCTATGTCACCTACGCCAAAATGGAGGTTTCAAAGGATGTTGCTATAGATCTACCAGCCGGTCCAAGTGAAATCTTGGTTCTGGCTGATGGCGAGGCTGACGCTAGGCTCATCGCTTTAGATCTTGTGGCGCAAGCGGAGCACGGCGCTTCATCGATATGCGGTCTTCTCACAACATCCTCCTCGCTCATCAAAGCGGTCGAAGAAGAGCTGTTGAACATTGTTAGCGAGGCTGAGAGGCGAGAAGTTGTCGAAAAGGCGTTAAGGGCGAATGGCTTCGCTGCGGTAGCTGAGGATATCGCTGATTGCATAGATTTCGTGAACGACTTCGCGCCAGAGCATCTTGAGATATTCGCAGCCGAGTCAAAAAGTTTGGCTGGGAGGATAACATCTGCTGGGCTGATACTCCTAGGACCGCACTTAACAGCAGCAGCAACGGATTACGGCTTAGGTCCAAACCACATTCTACCTACTGGCGGCTACGCAAAGACGGCTTCAGGACTCTCCGTCATCGACTTCCTAAAGAGGGTTAATGTTGTTGAAAGTACCCTAGAGGGGCTTAAGGCTGTAGCTGAAGACCTCGTCACCATAGCCGAGGGAGAAGGGCTCCATGGGCACGCACGCTCGATCAAAGAGAGGCTGAAGAAGCTTGCCTAACGAATACCGAGAACTCAACCTAGATGGGGGCAGAGCATACATCAGATCAGATAGCTTCGAGCAGATCAAGTCGCTAGATGCTATCATATTCGACTGCGACGGCGTGCTGATAGATGCAAGAAGATCCTACGACGAAGCCATAAGGAGAACTGTTCAGCACATCTTCACAAATCTAACACAAACACATCTTCCGCTGAGCATCATACCTAAAGAAGCGATATACAATCTGAGGCTATCGGGCGGCTTCAACTTCGACTGGGACACAACCTATGTCATAGCGCTCGCGCTCTTCAAGAGCCTACCCAAGCGCTTTCAAGAAGCATTTAGCGAGGCAGCAAAGCAGATAGACGCAGAGGAAGCCATACAACGCCTAACAGCAGCCTCCTCGAAGCTGAGTGGTGGGCTGCCGAAAGACTATTTTAAGGAGAATGGTAGGAGGCTGAGAGAAGCGCTCATAAAACTCACAAAGAGCAGACCAGATGACAGAGAAGTAGCTGAAAGACAGATCTTAGAGTCCGCCGAACAAGAGGGGTGCGCCGAGCACCTTAAGGNNTTCATAAGATTCTTAGCATACGACTCCGAAGCCCCACGNAACATCATCTCAATAGTCTTCGACTCATACTTCTACGGCTCGAAATTCTTCAAAGAACTTTATGGCTTTGAGAGCGGGCTNAGGGTCAAAAACGGGCTTATCGAGAAGGAGAAGCTGATAGTAGCAGAGGAGACCCTCAAGGCTCTAGAAGAGATGCTTGGAGAAGGTAGGCTAGGTCTAGCCACGGGCAGAAGCTCTTTAGCCACAAAGAAGACGCTGGGCGATCTCCTCAACTACTTTAACAGTAGGGGCATGGTCTTCCTAGAGGATCTTAAGTATAAGATGGGTGGCGAATCACAAATCAAACCATATGTTAAGCCTCAGCCCTACTCTCTGCTAGAGGCTGCTTCTGGATTAGGCGAAGTTAAGTCTGTGCTCTACGTAGGTAACTCTTCCGAAGACTACATAATGACGAAGAACGCAAATTGCGTGAAGAGTATATTTTTGTTCGCAGGCTGCTACGCTCTACAAAACACCCCAAGTAAGGTGATAAAACTCTTTAAGAGCGCTGAAGCAGCTATAATCATACCTACGGTAAACGATCTGCCGAAGGTACTCGAATATGTGAGAGGTGTTGGAGGTGGCTAGAAGGGCGACTGTAGCAAGAGAGACCAAAGAAACCACCATCAAAGCATCAGTAAACCTAGACGGCGAAGGTGAAGCAAGGGTAGTGAGCGCCATAAGGTATCTGACACACATGCTCAACACATTAGCACACCACAGCTTGATAGACATAGAAATAGAGGCAGAAGGAGATCTCACACACCACACAGTGGAAGATGTCGCAATATGCCTAGGCAGCGCCATAAGAAGAGCACTTGGGGAGGAGCCCAAGATCAAGAGGTTCGGCTCAGCCTCAGCACCTATGGATGATGCCTTAGCTTCAGCAGCCGTAGATCTAGGTGGAAGGAGGTTCTGTGTAGTAGACCTTAAAACAACCGGGTTATGTGTTGAAGATATGGTGGTTGAGGACATCTACCACTTCATAAGATCCTTCTCAGACTCCCTCCAAGCCAACATCCACCTACACATACACTACGGCGAAAACGACCACCACAAAGTAGAGGCTGCCTTTAAGGCGCTTGCTTTAGCGCTCAGAGAAGCAGTAGAAGAAGACCCCAGACGCAAAACCGTACCTAGCACGAAAGGTGTCCTTTAGCTTGATTGTAGCGATACTGGATTATGGTGTAGGCAATCTATATAGCATAACCTGCGCTCTAAAGAGACTGGGTGCAGAAGTCAAGCTGATAAATACCGTTAAAGACGGCTTAGAGGCAGACGCTTTAATACTGCCTGGTGTAGGTAACTTCACACCTGTAGCAGAGAAGCTTAGCAGCGAAAGAGAGACCATCTGCGACTACATAGAAGCTGGAAGACCTCTGCTCGGTATATGCTTAGGGCTTCAGATTCTTTTAGAGNGGAGTGAAGAGGGTGATGGTANGGGGTTAAGCCTCATCTCAGGCTCAGCGCGTAGGCTGCCGAAGGGGGTTAAGATCCCACATATAGGTTGGAACACCCTAANGATAGTTAAACAGCACGAGTTCGTAGAGGGTGTTCAAGACGGCTCTTGGGTCTACTTCGTCCACTCCTACTACCCCTCACTTACAGATAAAGAGTGTGTGTTGGCCGAAACACACTACGGGCTAACCTTCCCATCTATCGTGGGCAGAGACGCTTTAATCGGCACACAGTTCCACCCGGAGAAGTCGGCTGAAACAGGCAAGACCCTACTAAAAAACTTCCTCAAGATGATTAAGAGATGACCTTCGAGATCATACCAGCGGTCGATCTGATGAAGGGGTGCGTCGTAAGACTTTATAGAGGCGAAGCCAGCAGCGCAAAGATCTACAGCACCAACCCAGTTGAAGCTGCGCAGAAATGGGTTGATGAGGGAGCAGAGACCATCCACATAATCGATTTAGACGCAGCACTAGGTCTAGGCGATAACACACAGCAGATAGAGGAGATAGCAAAGAGCGTTAAGGCAAAGATTCAAGTCGGGGGAGGAATAAGAAGCGTCGCCAAAGCCGAGAATCTTTTCAAAAGCGGTGTGCACCGCATAATTATAGGNACAAAAGCAATCNTCGATAAATCGTTCATCCGTGAGCTGCTATCTACGTATGGTGCTGAGCGGGTAGCTGTAGCGTTAGACTACCTACACGATGAAGCCCTCATAGAAGGCTGGACAAAGAAGAGCGGAGTAAAACTCCAAGCAGCTCTAGACGAAATGGTCGATCTTGGTGTCAAATACATACTACTAACATCAAAAGAGAGAGACGGCACCCTATCTGGACCAGACTACACAACCATAAGAGAAGCTTCAAAGAATAGAAGCCTCAAGATCTTGGCAGCCGGAGGCATCGAAAGCATAGAACACATACTAGCCCTGAAAGAGGCTGGGGCATACGCGTGCATACTAGGCAGATGCCTATACGAGGGAACACTTAACCTAAAAGACGCCATAAGAGCAGTAAAGGGTGGTTAAAAGACATGCTCTCCAAAAGAATCATACCCTGCTTAGATGTGGACCGAGGGCTGGTGGTTAAAGGCGTGAAGTTCAAGGGGTTGAGGGATGCAGGCGACCCTGTCGAATTAGCCTGCAAGTACCGGGATGACGGTGCTGACGAACTCGTCTTCCTCGACATAACAGCCTCGGTAGAGAAACGTGAAATCTTAAAGAAGCTGGTCAGAGATGTTGCGTCAAACCTAGACATACCCTTCACAGTCGGTGGCGGCATAAGAAGCGTAGAGGACGCTAGAGAAGTTCTGTGTAGTGGAGCGGACAAGGTTACGATCAACACAGCAGCCGTAGAAGACCCTACGCTAGTGACCGAGGTCTCAAAACGCTTCGGAAGCCAGTGTATGGTGGTCTCGATAGATGCAAAGCAGACGAACCAGACGCCCTCAGGCTACGAAGTCTACACCTACGGTGCTAGGAGACCCACGGGCTTGGATGCTGTGGAGTGGGCGAAGAAGGTGGAAGCGCTTGGTGCCGGCGAAATACTCCTAACATCCATAGATAGAGACGGCACAGAAGACGGCTACGAAATAAACCTAACCAAAACGGTCTGCGATGCTGTGAACATACCAGTCATAGCGAGTGGAGGATGTGGTAAGCCGGAACACATACTTGAAGTCTTCCAAAAAACGGGCGCAGATGCAGCACTAGCAGCATCCATCTTCCACTACAACACCTACCCCATACCGGAAGTCAAGAAATTTCTTAGATCAAAAGGGGTCGTAGTGAGAATATGAAGATAGATGAAGTAGACTTCGAAAAATGCGGAGGTCTTGTGCCAGTCGTAGCGCAAGACGCTAGGAGTGGAGAAATACTTATGCTAGCCTATGCAAATAAAGAGGCGGTAGAGAAGACCCTACAGACAGGATACGCGCACTACTACAGCAGATCGAGAAAAAAGCTTTGGATGAAAGGAGAAGAATCCGGAAACAGGCAGAAAGTCCTAAAGATACTGGTTGATTGCGATGCCGACTCTCTGATCTACATAGTTGAGCAGATCGGAGTAGCTTGCCACACAGGCAATAGAAGCTGCTTCTACAGAGATCTCACAAAATAGCCTCCTTACACNTGTAACTCTACTAATTGAGGGGAGGAGGCAAACGCTCACTTTATTCTTGGCAACAATAAGGAGCAGATGAGGGCTAAGACGGCGAAGAAAGACAATGAGGCAAACGAAAGCATCCAAGACGAGGTGGCATTCAAAATCGCGCCTAGGATCAGCGGACCGAAGAGCAGAGAAAACCCCCTACTCGCATTAAGTATACCAAAGCCGATATTTGAAGAAGGACCAAGTAGATCCACAACACAGATGTGTATCACAGCGGGGACTATTCCTGAGAAGAAACCCGCGGCGAGAATATGGAGGGGCAGTAGGTAGCTTGGGGTGAAGGTTGTTAGGGGGTAAAGAAGCGCAAGCACACCAAAGGATGGTGCCAGAATAACCTTCCTTGACCCAACTTTATCAGAGAACCAAGCTCCGATGATAGGGGTCGGTATCCCGATCACCATAAAGAGGCTGGCGATGAAGGAAGCAATACTAACATCAAAGCTGTAGGCTTCGATCATATAGGTTGGGACCCACATAACAAACCCCATACCAGTTATCGAGTAACTCATCTGCAGAAGGCCGACGAGCCAACCCTCAAGACCTCTCGGTTTTGCGGCTGTGTTTTGTTCAGCAACCATTCTTCTCTCAATAGGTCTCGTCTTAAAGATAAGTGGAAGAGCTAGTATGGGCAGTATAACGCCTGTGAGCCAAGCCCCCCTCCATCCAAATAGCTTAAGAAACCAAGAACTCACATTAAGGCCTAGTATGTTGCCGATAGGCATAAAGATCATCAGAACACCTAAACCGAACCAAATCCTATCTTTCACAGAAACCTCAGCTACAAGGAAAGGAGCTGTGACTAGAGCTAGAGCCAAACCAGCACCCTCTATCAATCTCCCGACGAATAGCAGGTAGAGGTCTGACGCAGCCCCAGCCATTAAAGCACCTAAAATCATAAGGATCAAGGCGTATACCGTCGCTTTCCTCAGGNTTTGTCTACGTACTAGCATACCCATAGGGATAGAAAGGATCAGCTGAAGTAACCCAAATGAGCCGGCAAGAAGCCCTACCAACCCATAAGAGAATTTGAANTCTTCAATAATGCTAGGTATAAGAGGNGAGAGCTTAAAGTAGTTGTACATACCTGCGCTCGCTGAAAGTAAGGCTATGGTCAAAAAAAGTCGGTATGAGTTTCGGGTACTGCCCTCCAAAGCTAATCCCTACGTTAATACAGTGTTAAATCGAAGTCTACCCCCTCTATAAATATGTTATTTAGCCACGCGGTATGAAAAGTGGCGAGCCTACCTACCCCTAAAAACAAAAAGATAAATACAAACAATTCCCAAACGATCTTATGCTGGATATTACAGAGCTTTATCAATACGCTCATACAGTGAGATCAAAATTTGCCTCCAAGCTATCCGAGTTACCGTGGGAAGAGGTCTGCAAAAACAGGGAAGCGAGCTTCTACAGCATGAAGAACATACTTCTACACATGATTGATAATGAAGACTGGATGATAAACTGGGTCATCAAGGGAAAGCAAGACCAGTATGTTCGAAAGAGCTGGGAGGATTACACCTCTATGGAACAAGTGCTTGAACATATGAGAGAAGTAGAGAGGAAGACCAGCGAATACTTCAAGACATTAAACAGCGAGGAACTCAATAGAAAGGTGAGACTAAAGGTGAGAGACGGAGAATTTACTCTCACAGTAGAAGAATGCTTGCTACAATCATTTACGGAACAATTATACCACATCGGTGAACTGATAGCCCTACTCTGGCAAATAAATATAGAACCTCCAAATATGCAGTGGTTCTGGAACAATCCAAGGGAATCAAGGTAATAAGGCTCGATTTCCGAATGAAGAATAAATGCATATAGTATAATTAAATCTAAACATAATGATGCTTATATTAGCCTAAGAAGAAGGGCTGCTTGGAATGGGCAAGATATCTCATCTCGAATGCAGAGAGTGTCACACACGCTACCCAGCAGAAAGACTCTACTTCTGCCCAAAATGCTTCGGGCCACTAGATGTAAAATACAAATATGATGAAGTGAGGTGGACAAGGAACTTCTTCCAAAACGCCCCCAAAAACTTTTGGAGATACTTTGACCTCCTACCCATAGAGGATGAAAGTAAGATAGTTGACATCGAAGCAGGCTTCACACCTCTGATCAAAGCAACACGCCTAGGTAAAGCGCTTGGATTAAGGAACCTATACATAAAGAATGATACCGTAAACCCTACCTTCTCATTTAAGGACAGACCGGCTGGCGTAGGTGTCTCAAAGGCGCTTGAATTCGGGTTGAAGGCTGTTGGATGCGCATCTACTGGCAACTTAGCAGCCGCAACTGCTGCGTATGCTGCTAAGGCTGGTTTAAGGTGCTACATATTCATACCGAAGGGGGTTGAGCCTGAAAAGATCGGACACGCACTCATCTACTCGCCAACAGTTATAGAGGTGAATGGCAGCTACGATACAGCCAACAGAATCGCAGCCCAAGCAGCAGAAGCCTATGATATAGGTGTTGTGAACATAAACCTGCGCACCTACTACGTGGAGGGCTCCAAGACACTTGGATTCGAAATAGCGGAGCAGCTCGGCTGGCAGACACCCGACCACATAGTAACACCAGTAGGCAGCGGCGCTATGCTACACGCAATATCCAAGGGGTTGGATGAACTCGAGCAGATAGGGTTAATAAGATCATCAAAAGTGAAGTTTACAGCTGCGCAAGGGAGGGGTTGCGCACCCATAGTTGAAGCATTCCGCAAAGGCTCCGATGCTATAGAGCCGGTTGAACACCCTCAAACATTAGCGAAGAGCCTCGCCATAGGCGAGCCTGGTGATGGTGTGTATGTGCTTAGGAAACTAAGGGAGAGCGGGGGATACGCTGAGGACATAAGTGACTCGGAGATCGTCGAAGGTATAAAATTGCTCGCTAAAACAGAGGGAGTATTCTCAGAACCAGCTGGTGGTGTGGTAATAGGCGCTTTAAAGAGGCTTGTCGAAGACGGTAAGGTTGATCCAGATGAGACGATTGTCTGTTTGATCACAGGCAGCGGGCTTAAAGCAACAGATTCACTAACACCGTACCTACCTCAACCCTTGACCGCTGAACCNGAGCTTGAACAAGTAGCCGAGATCATAGCGAGGCGATAGAAGTGGCTGAAGTAACCGTTACCCTACCNGCGCCGCTAGCATCAGCGTTAGGTGTAAGCAGAGATCTTAAGGTCCGGGCACCGAACCTACGTGAACTGATCAAAGCCTTGGGCGAAAGATACGGCGCAGCGCTGACACAAAAGCTGCTTGACCAAGAAGGCAGACTCAACCCAATCATAAACATCTACGTAAATGGCAGAAACGTAAGATTCACAGGAGGGCTAGAAACACCCCTAAAAGAAGGCGATAAAATCTCAATCCTCCCAGCTGTGGCAGGAGGATGAAGAAGCGATAAAGTTAAACACAACCAAAAACAAACCCACCTACAGTGCGGTGGTCGTCTAGAGGCCTGGAAGCCGGAGAACTTGGTCTAGGACAACAGCCTGCCAACAACTCAAGGTGGAGCGCTGTAAACCCGGGAGACCCTTCCAAAGAAAGGGTCCGGGAGTTCAAATCCCGGCCACCGCACCAATAGTTTAAACGGTAGTGCGCAAATGCTCTAAAGACTCGTAGTTAGAGGCACTCTATCTACTCTCCCACTTAGCAACATGTCTTCTTATATACCTACGAAACTGTGTACTTTGCTCATATTTCTACTTCAACCATCCTTCCTTTTTTAATGAAGTCTTTTGCAAGCCTTAGAAGGGCTGTCTCGAGGCTAACTAGACTTAACCCTTTTTCTTTAGCAAAGGCTTTAAGATCCTTTATGTTTAGGTACTTCATAGCGAGTTCTACGAGGGGTGCTGGTTTAGGGTCGGCCTTCTCCCATATCAGCCTCATATCTCTCAGAAAGATCGAAACAGTCGTGTCTCCCACACCTTTCCCAAGAGCCTTGAGCCTGCGTTCAAGATCTCTACCATCTTTAGAAGATCTGTATAACTTCCACAAACTACCCCCGTACCTCTTCTTTAATTCGCCGAATACGCTCAGTAGCTTTGTTGCAGTGCTGAAGTCATATCTGGTATAACCACCTTCATCCAACACATCTACCAGACCATCCCAACCTATGTTCAATATTTTGTCCACTGTCAATATATTTCGAGATTTGAACACGAAATAAGTTTTTGTTGCCGACGATTCACGTATAGGCTTGCTATAAAGTATTGATGCTAGAAACCATTTGACGATCTCCTCATCCCTCCTTGAGAGGAGGTCTATCCCGAGCCTAACTGAATAGGGTTCACCATACCTATGCACAAACTCTTCTATTTTCAACCTGATGCTTTTAGAGAAAAATCAAGATTAAAACATATCTGTGAATATGAGTGTATAGGTGCAAGAAGAAAACACAGACCACTCTAATAAGCACTAAAACCATTCCCTGAATATTTAGGTCGCTTCTCTTTCAATAAAAGCGAAAGGAGGGTAAGAACAAATATAGTAAAAGTTATGGTGAAAGTGAGGGCTAGAGTTATACCGTATCGGGTGATGAATGCTCCCGCTATCATAGGTCCCACAGCAGAACCTAAAACACCAAAGGTCTGGGTTAGACCAGTAACAGATGAAACAAGCTCTCTGTCCACAGACTCCTGCGGAATAGTAACGAAAAAGCTCCAGAAGGGAGAAGCAAGGAAACCGAAACTAAACATATACGCTGCTGCAACATAAAGAGTGTAGCTCGTTAAAAGCAGTGGAAGAGTTACAAGAGCTGCGGCAAACGCGGAGAGAATTATTAACGTTCTTCTTCCAAATCTATCAGAGAGAGCGCCCAGAATTATTGAACCAAGACCACGAGCTAGAAAGAAAATACCAAGCAGTAGCCCCGCAGCTGCAGCATCTAATCGGATGACCGTTATAAAGAAAGTAGGAAGCCAAGCCGCAACGGCGAACATCGCTACATTTCCTAGGAATATTCCCACAGCGGAAACTGCAATATTCCTTGTTTTTAATAAATTGAAAAAAAGCAGCCGCGGTTTTGTTGTATTGACTGGTGCTGTGCGTCTAAGAAAGATGATCTGAGAGATAAGCATACAGAGAGTTAAGACACCGATAACGAGGTAAGCTGCTCTCCATGCATGTAAAGAAACGAAGAACCCAACGAGTATGGAGCCAATCAATCCCCCGATATAATACACGCTAGCTGCCAATCCAATGGCAAAGCCTCTAACATTTTTCAACGCCTCACCCATCAACGTGTAATAGCTAGGAATGAGAATGCCTCCTCCAGCACCGGCTAACAACAGAAAGGTAAAAGTATCAAAGTAGCTTGAAGAAAATGCAAAACCCACAACACCCAAGCCGAGTAGAAGATAGCCTAAGAGAAGAACATTTTTCTTATCGAACCTATCGCCAAAGTACCCAGCGGGAGTGAGAAGTACAGCGGAAGACCATAGAGGGATTGAATAGAGAACACCAGCCTCCAGCTCATTTATAGATAACTCAACCATAATATCGGGTATGGCTACCCCTAAGCTCAACCTAAACATAGAGAAAGTGATATACCCAAAAAGGAGGACTAGAACGATTCTTACCTTGCCTTCTCCCATAAAGTCACCTCTTCTGGCTGCACTCTATGACCACACTCTTAAATCTGCTGGCTCACGTGAAACCAGACAACGTGGAGGATAATGCGTGACTTTCATCGTAGACCGTTAAATTTAAAACTAGCTCTTAAAGCTTACTTTATGTGGCAAGAACCCCTCCTTACAACTGCGGAGCGATAAATAATGATGAGGGGTACTTCGTGGGCCCGTAACTCAGCCAGGTAGAGTGACCGGCTCATAACCGGTCGGTCAAGGGATCGAAGCCCTTCGGGCCCACCTTAATTCTATCTTCTAGGTAATCTCTTCATAGTTGGATATGAACTTCCTATACCACTCAAACTCCTCCAAAGTTACCAGATGCAGCTCAAAAGGGTTAGGCGTGCCAAAGACCTGCCTAGCCAAATCGTACGTCTTAAGCCTCTTCTCAAGTTCTTTAAATTCGTCACATATAACCAGCACGTCAACATCGCTTAGTGGCCCGCTTCTACCCTCAGCAACACTTCCGAAGACAAGAACTCTAACGCGGCTTTTAAGGTGGTGTGCGAGCTCAGATTTGAACCGTCGGAGCGACTCTTGATACCTACTTCTCATCGCAGCTAATTTAAGACGCCTCTTAACCACACGCTTGAACGCTTCACTCAAACTCAGATAACCTCTTGACATAATCCTCTGCGAAACGTAGTATGGTCATAGCGGTTTCTTTTGAATAATCCTTCGGTAAGTACCTTGAAGTTATGTATGCCTCCTCTAATAGATCTAAGATCATATTCGGCATCTCCGGCGGCTCAGCACCTATCTCTCTAAGCTCAGATAGCAGTACCTCGATGCTATGTGTTTTAGGGTATTCGCCTACTCGTTTAGCCAACAGATACTTCAAGTAGAACTGTATCGCTTGTTCGCAATTAAAGAGTGTTAAGTTATACAAGCCTAATTCAAACGCCTTCCCCGCTAGGGTAAGCATCTCAGATGCCCTCTTCTTAAGGAACTCCAAGCCAAAAGAAGTTGGTGCTCAAAAGTATTTAACCTTGAACATTTACTCTCCCAAGATACCTAACACTCTACCCCACATATTATCTACAATAGTGAATCAAATGCTTCGCTTCTTGGCTTCTTTAGCAAGCTCCAATATCAAATCATCTATGAATTGCTCAAAAGCTTTCGGGTTGGTTAACTTAAGAAACTTATTCCGCTCTATATCCTCTCTTACCTTCTCTAGAAATCGATCTTTCTCGGCTTCAGGCAGATAATCCTGTATCTTCAAAACCCTACCGAGCGCATCGATAAGCCTGAAGGTCCCGTAGGACTGAGGCTCCTCCAAGCAGCCTCTTGCGCTCGAAGCCATATACGTTGCGAGCTCGAAGAGGTAATTGGATAGAGATCTTTTTTCTGTGTTACCCACTTCTAGGCACCTCACTTGCCCAACTTACGCCGTATCTATTCAAATAGGCTATTTCTTCTATCCTCTTTTTGGGAGGCGCCTTAGGTTGCTCCTTAGGATGCCCTAGTATAACTATAAATTCAGGCTCGATTCTCTCAGGCAGTTCGAGAATCTCCTTTAGTGCTATTCTAGAGAACGATTTAATGACACATGCTCCTAAACCGAGAGCGTGCGCTGCAAGAAGCATATTTTCAACAGCCATAGCGCAGTCCGCTATTCTGATATAGTTTTTACCCAACTCCCCTCCCTCTTTTTCATAGACGTCAAGGTCTGAGCACACAACGATGGCTGCGGGGGCGTTGCCTAGAAAGCCGGGCGAAAAGAGCCTAACTAGGTTAAGTATACGTTGATCTGTTATGACTATGAATTTCCAGCCCTGAAGGTTGGAGCCTGAAGGTGCTAATCTTGCGGCATCAAGGATCTTCCTAAACTCCTCCATAGTTACCTTTTCATCTGTAAAGCTGCGGATACTTCGCCTGCTCATTATAGCTTCAAAGACATCCAAACTTTATCGAAATGAGTGAAGCCTTCTGGCTATTATTAAACATTTATTAATAGCAAGGTTTGCATATCGAATAAGGGTTCATTTGGTGAAAGAGGAAGAGATCTTAGAGGAGTTAAGGCGCATAAGGGCACTTCTGGAGCCTAAGCCTGCGCCACCTCCACCCCAAGGTTGTGGGCTGAATTCTTAGATTTCATCTCAAAGTATAAGGTTATGGGTATGGCAGTTGCCTTCATATTAGGTCTATATCTGGGAGCACTTGTCAAAGCCCTGGTTGACGACATAATAATGCCGATTGTACAGTTTGCTACACCAAACGTTGCGTGGGAAGCCATAGAGATCGGCCCCTTCAGAGTTGGCCACTTGGTCACTTATCACATTCATTATTATAGCATTTGTGGTCTTTCTACTGGTGAAAGTGAGTAAAAGATTCAAGATAGAGTAGAGAAGCTTGTGTAGCTAATGCGAATGCGATCAACTATACTTCTGATCTTTTGCTTTTTAACCCTTTGGGCCACCAGTTCCACTTCTTCGCAACAACTATTATAGATGGGTTGAGGAAGATGCGCATGAAGAATGTGTCTATGTATATTGCGAGGCTTAGGGCGAAACCCATCTCTTTGAGCACTAGGTTAGGGCTGAGCATGAGGCTTCCTAGCGCAGAGCCCAGGATCAGCCCGGCTGCTGTGAGGACTAAGCCTGTCCTTTCTACCGCGTTTACAACCGCTTCTTCGTCGCTCAAACCCTTCAAGGCTTCTTCCTTGACTCTTGTTATGAGGAAGACGTCGTAATCTACTCCCAGCCCCATCAGCACGGAGAAAGTGAAGAGGGGCGTTAACCAGTATATCTTCGCACCTAAGCCGTATTGAAAGACGAGAGTGAGTATACCTATGGACCAGACCGCGCTCATGGCTGTGGTCGCTAGAAGCCTAAGTGGGAGCAAGATGGAGCCTAGGGCTATTAGTAGGACTATGAAGATGCCTATGCACGCTGCCGGTATTATCCTGTAGAAGAAGTCTTGGTTTATGGTGTTGGTCAAGTCTAGGTAGAAGGCTGCACCGCCTCCCACCAAGATTTCAGCTCCGCTTAACGCAGCTTCATCTCTTGCGACTTCGCTAACCTTCTCTCTAATCTTTTTGATAGTTGTAAAGGCTTCGTCTGCGGTGTAGAAGCTCTTTAGGCTGGTTGTTATCACGAAGGTTTTGCCCTCTTCATCTGCGTACTGTCTTATGCTGCTTCTATCAACTTCGTCTGGTGCCACATATTCGCCCCTTGGTCTAGTTGGACCGTAGGTGTACTCTGGGTAAACATCATCAAGTTTTGAGATTTCGGTGTGTAGTCTATCCAGAGCTTGGTAGAGGTCTCTTTTGACCCCGCTGCTAGTAAATAGTGGCTCTCGGCTGACGACTACGATCTGCGTCTGCGAGAGAGGCGCTGCTCCGAAGGAGTTGAGTATGGCATCGACTCCACGCTTTGATTCGAAGGGTGGGAGCATCTCTATGTCGCCGTATGTGATTGATATTGTGGTGATTACTGCGCCTAGGGCTGCTGTGGCTAGTAGCCCGATTGCCAGAACCCTCTTCGGCTTTGATACGCAGTAGTGTGCCATTCTTCTGAATATGGCTAGTCTGACTGCGAAGTTTGGTATGGTTTTTCGAGGCAATAGTATCTTGTCTTTTATGGTGGAGAGTGTTGATGGGATTGTTAGTAGAGCGCCTGTGAGTGTTAAGAGTATGCCTAGGGCTAAGCCTATGCCTATGCTTTGGAGTATGCCTATTGAGGAGAGTGCTAGGCAGCTGAAGCCTATGAGGACTGTTGACGCGCTTAGAATTACTGCGCCTCCTGCGTGTATGGCTGTTCTTTTAACTGCTGCTGTGTGATCGATGTTGTTTCCTCTTTCCTCGATGTATCTGAAGATCATGAAGATTACGTAGTCTACGCCTGCGCCTAGTATGACTACGCTTATCATACTCCTTAGTAGATAGTATTGTTTGAAGCCTAGTTCTGCGAGGAGAGCCAATAGACCTATTGCTGCGGCGAGTGCTGAGCCTACGGTTAGTAATGAGATCGTTGGGACTATTAGCGACGCTATCAACGCTGCGCCTAGTATGAAGACCAGCAAGATGGTTACTTTATCGATGACACCTATGTCTTCAACGTCCTGATTTCTGAGGTCGTAGGATAGGGTCATGGGGCCTGTTAGTAGGGTTGTGAACCCGGCTTGCTTCACCTCGCCAACAATCTTACGGAGGGCTTCAACCGCTACTCTCTGCTCTGCTTCAGATAGGCTGCCGTTGAACCGAATGAGGATGAGCGCGGTTTTGTTATCGCCGCTAACAAGCTTGCTGTAGATATCTTTTGGTATGCTGTCTGGGAAGGGTGGTGTGGGGAACTTCGATCTGATCTCTGCGAAAACCCGTTGGGTTAGGTTTTGGGCAGCGGCATCTAAAGCCTCTTGTGTTGGTTCTCTGCCGAGCTCTAAGCAGATCTGGATTACGCTCTTTTCAAGACCCTGCTCCGCTAGCAGAGTGGCTGTGAGCACTTCTACGTCGTGTTGCGTCGCATCTGGTCCTAGGTTGATTAACTCTCTGATTACGCTTTCGCTTAGACCCGATTCTTTGGAAACTATTGATGCTGCTGTATCCTCGATTATTTGCTGCCTTGTGGCTGGTTCAGCCCATTGGGTTATGTTCATAGCCCTATTTAATTCTGTGAAGAGTTTTGAGGCTTCGCCAAGATTTGTTGGTGTGAAGACGTGTGGTGCTGCTGCTGTGTTTATCGCTGCTTGGGCCTTTGTATAGAGTAGTTGGGGTTTTAGGTCTGTGATCTTTATGTACTCTTCTGTGAAGGTTGAGGACCAAGCTGTGTAGAAGGCTTTGAGGTAGGCTTCGGTGAGTGGTTTGCCCCCTTCTGGCAGCATCTTTAGTGCTGTGTTATATGCTTGTTCGTTGAGTGGTTTGACTGGTATGGGTTGGAGAGGATTGGCTTGGGCGATCTGCTGGGCTGCTGAGGACCAAGCTTGGAGGTAGAGGGTTGGGACCCCATATATTATTTGGGCTGCTTCTGTTAGTCTGTTGATTAGTGTGTAGAGTGTTTGGTGTAGGGTTTGGAGTTCGTCTGCTGCTCTGTAGAATTGTTTGTGTGCCTCTGTTAGGTTAGCCTTAATCTTCTGCTCTATTTCGCGGTATGTTNCGTTCATCTTAGCCCAGTATTTTGCTAGGATTTCGTCGTAGATTGTGGTTGCGCTTACAACACCAGCAANCCCCTTTAGCTCCTCTTTGCCCTTAGATTCNATGGTCTTGCTTAGGGCAGATATGTAGCCTCTACCCTCNTCTGAAANTATGTTGCCCTCCTCAGCCTTAACTACTAGGATCTCTGTGTCCCCTTGGTCTGAGCCGATCTTCTCAGATATGATCTGCTGAGCCCTCTTAGCCTCTAATGTGCTTGGAATGAAAGGATCTAGGCTGTGCTGNATANGCTCCTCTAAAGCCGGGAGGTTCACGCCTAGAACAATTACTACGAGGACCCAAAGGGCTATGAGAAACNTGCCTCTTTGGGTGGAGAGAGCTGCATATTTATCGAGCAACTCCACTCACACAACCTACCGCCAAAGAACCGGGTTTAAAAACTCTACTAAAGTAAGAAGGGTTAAAAGAGTAGCTGTAGGATTTTGTTAAACAAAGGTTATGCTTTCACAAAACTCTCTTAGGGTTTTTCGTTCTATCCACCTTCAGCTTTCGAAGCGGATAAGTAGTGTTGTGGAATCAATTTCATCTATGGAAATGTATCGCGGGCTAATCCTTGCGTCTATAAACTCCTTCGCTAGTATATTTGATACATATTCTACCCACTGGTCGTGGAGAAGTGTGGCATAAAACCGTAACACACTCCAACCCCACTTCCAAGAATATGGTAGCACTTTATCTGTTATACTCGCCTTTAATTTGTATGATAGGCTTTCCTCGACATCTTTAGCAAACTTATCAGTTATTCCGTCCAGCGGGGTGCTATCCTCATATTTCCTCAAATCAGGTTTAAAGAATTCGATAGCGAATTCTCCACCAGAATTTATAATCCTGTAGCTGTAAAATGGTATTGAGGTATTTGCGATGTCTTCGTCATATGGTACGTAATCTTCAAACTCCATTATCGGCAAATGCTGCTCTAATATGAGAAGAACTCCGTTATATTCTAATGCTGCAACAGCGTGCCCTTCTCCTGTGATAGTGTCGAATGTTAAAACGTAACTATCTTTAAATCCGAGAGCTAGAAGGGCTGAAGCATAAAATATCGCGTAATCACTGCAAACGCCGCTTTTTCGCTCCACGAAGGTTACAGGGTCATATATGTATCTGTTTGCCGACTCCTTTTTAGTATAATCGTACACCGTGTTGGAGTCTACCCATTCTACAAGATGCCAAACCTTGAAAAGTAAAGGTCTTTCAGAATATTTATCAAAGACAAGTTTGTTGATTCTATAAAATGTTGTTTCGTTAAAGCTCCTGAAGACAACGTCGTAAACGGTGTTGCTCGCTGAAGATGAAGAGAGATATAGGACATCTGAATAACCGCTAAACAAAATTCTTTGGCTCTCCCTGTCTGCTATGAAATCATAGATCTTGTTATGAGTGAATATTTCAAGTTTGAAAGTAGAAGTGTATTCTTGTGGGAGTCTTTCAAATATTTCTTTTAAGTTGTAGATCTCTTTAGCGTAGCCNCTGCTGATATAAGCATACTCAGCTATAACCGCATTTCTAGTTTCATATGGGACTAGCTGGAACAGCCTCGTACCGTCCTTGAGTGTGATAGAATAAAAACGGAACCAATTCTGAACCATAATCTTCAATTATTAGATGAGTAGCATTTTGTGTAAGCCTAAATCCAGTAGAATCGATAGAAGTCGCATACCTAGTGGTGGTTGGAGATATGGTTTTATAAGACGGTGAGGTAGTAGATGTTTGTGTATTGGTTAGTGTTGTTAAGGTTTGTTGCAACGTACCCGTTTGGTTTAATCCTCCTTGTAAGGAAGGCCTTAGTGATGGGAAGATTGTTTCTCTAAACAAATATCCTTCGTACATGACAGCTAAGAGAAATATTACAAAAGCGGCAACAGCAACATATTTTGTGCTTTTCTTTCGCTTTTTTGATCTTCTATATTTCCTATAATCGCTAAGATCTACTCTCATACTCTTTTCTCTTTCAAGATACTTGTCTTTCAATGTGCTAAGGGGCTCTTTAGCTTTCCACTGTTCTATGCCTGTGCAGTTGTGCGAGGGAGGTAGCCTATGTTGAGTGCAATAATTTTTCCCACAAAATTTGCATACGAAATATAGAGCCTCTTCAGCACCGCAAAAATTACATCTAACCATACTTGTTAAATCTCTTCTAAAACACAAATATTAATCTATCTTTTCAGCTCACTTTATGTCGCCAAAGGAGCGATACAGCAAAGCTCCTTTAAGTATCTGTGCTGTTATAATCAAAAGGCGTTGGATGACATTGGTGAGAAGATAAGGGAAAGAATCTGTGAGGAAGATGAGGGATTTGTAGAAGGGGCTCGCGTCCTATCTTACCACACTTTATGTGAAAGGTTGCGTGATGTGTTTAAGAGGAGGGTTAAGGCTGCTCTTCTATTCGGTGGGAGGGTCAAAGGCTACACGCTTAAAGGAGATTACGACATCGCGGTCTACTTTGGTAGGAGCCACAGCTTATATGATTTAGGCGAGCTTGCTGTAGATGTGGCTAGAGCCTTGAACATAGGCGAAGAAGAGGTTGATCTCGTTGATCTAGACTCAGCTGCGCCTGAGATTAGGCTAGAGGCTCTGCAAGGCAAACCGCTTTACGTAGAGGATGATTATGTGCTCTTTGAACTTAAAGTTAGAAGCATTCTGGAGCTGCTGGATATGCGCAGTGGTATGCGACCTCTAGAGGGGTTAACTTGAGCGCCAAAAGATGTCAACTTGACATCGAAATTGAATCTCTGGAGGAAAAACGCACGCTTGTTATACATTGTAACAGACCAATTAAAAGGAACGGGAAGTATATTTTTCATATCAAAGATGAGACTGGTGAAGAGCTAAACTATTTGAAGATGTCAATTTCCTAAAACGATAGGATAATTCGCTGGAACAACCCAAACTTAATTTTGAACAGTGCCAAATTTTTATGTTCGATGAATCAGTGTTCGGCGGCACTCATCTTGCTTGGCAGACAACTCTCAGCTTCGCTCCCACATATATATTACCTAGCATACCATCAAGGCTCGAATATCCAAACAATTTCCCAAACGCACGCATCTCACCTAAATCAACGATCTCAACCCCCATGGTGGGAATTATCTTCTCACGCCACACAAGCAGATACAAATTATCGGAGAGCTTAAAGTAATCAGCCCTATCAGTATCCGCTAACCCCTTCTCAACCCCCATCAAGCAGTGCCAAGTAAAGAGGCTCTCAAAATATATATGCTCATAGACCGCCCTAGGCCCGTACCGAAATTCCACACGTTTCCCAAGCAGCTCATTTGTCTTCTCGTGGCGTGGTGTCTCAGCGCTAGGAGGTCTATCTATGGAACCCTGACCGAATACCACCCTAACATCGGTGAGCTCTTCCCCTAATCTAACGCGATCCAAAAGAGTCTTCGAAGACGGCAACGGTATCTCACCCAATATAGACGTGAAGATGTTCTTGCCTAGATCCAACACCAGAGTCAAGGAGCGCCTAGGAGCAGCGTCGCTCGTGATGTCAACGAAGTACACACTATCCCTGGCTCTAAATGCTACGTAACGTCCAGTAGACGACTCTCCCGCTTCGGATTTTGAAAGTCT
>JGI24721J26819_10001490_pt1 | contig 26401 bp, 25 predicted proteins | sample YelNatPaOPGAMG01_FD_26819 | JGI IMG/M metagenome (IMG submission 26819) | reverse complement strand
TTGGATCTAGTTTCTTGCATAGTTCTGGCAAGAGCTCATCATATATCTTAGAGCCATAAAGCCTGGTATCTTTTCCACCCCAAGCACCCATATAATGTATCCACTGATTCTCATTATTCCCACACCAGACAACTAATGAGGAATGATTCCTCAACTTTTTTATTACAGTCCTTGCTTCCTTCTCCACTTCTTTCATAAACTCTTCATCATCATCTGGGTAGGGGGCACATGCAAACATAAAATCCTGCCACACCATAATTCCATTACTATCGCATAGCTCGTAGAAATAACGATCTTCGTATATGCCACCACCCCAGATCCTAAACATATTGAAGTTTGCCTCTTTAGCTAGTTCTATCAGCTTCTTATACTTCTCTTTAGAGACATTTGCTATTATAGAGTCAGCGGGGACCCAATCAGCACCTTTACAGAAGACCTCCTTACCATTTATAGAGATAATAAATGATGTCCCCTCAGGGATAGGTTCCTGAATAAGTTTTACCTCTCTTATTCCGTATTTAGTAGAGTAGCTGTCTAGTAGTTTATTGTTTTGAAAGACCTCAAGCTTAAAATCGTAAAGGAACGGCTCCCCAATAGGTGCTGGATACCATAATTTGGGATTATCTATTTCTAGAGTGTAGGTTTCAACATTCAATCCTGGATTAAGTCGAAGTTTTTCTTTAAGTCCAAAGATTCTCTCACCACTTAGAGATAAAGAGATGTCTATATCTATTTGATTAGATTCAAAATTCTCTACCTCTAATTCTATCTCAACCTTAGCTTTATCTTCTAACACTAAAGACTTTAAAAATACATCCCTTATTGCCACACTTTCATAACTTCTAAGCTGGACACCTCTCCATATACCACAGGTAGGTAGATATGGACCCCAGTCCCATCCAAATACAAACTGAGGCTTTCTCATCCAGATACGATAATAACTTTCGTCAACCCCATATTTTTCTAAAGGTTTACCTTTTACCCTCTTCTTACCAACATCAAGATACACTAGGAGCTCATTCTCTCCTTCTCTAATGCCTTCTCTAATGTAACTAGTTACATCTATTATATAAGGGATAAATGCATTATGATGTTCACCTATCTTTACTCCATTAAGGAAAACTTCCGCATCTAGGTCGAGCCCATCAAAGACTAGCTCTACTTTCTTCTGAATGAAATCTTTAGATACATTAAAAACCTTCTTATACACCCAGGTCTTTTCTTCTATCCACTTACACTTTTCAGCATTAGTTCCATATAGGGGGTCATCTATCTTCCCGTTTTTTAAAAGGTCTAGATGCACATCCCCTGGGACAGTGGCAGGTAACCATTCGCTATCCAACTCTGACCTAAACTCCCATCTTCCATCTAAAGATATAATATGCATATAAACACCTCACTTTGAAACTATAATTTTTTACAATAATCAGATACCCATCTTACTCTATCTATTCCTTCCTCATCTACCCCTTCGGGGATCTCATCTGAAATCCCTAAGACAAGGTTAGGATGGAAAAGCCTTATTATCTTTTCTACACATTGATAGAATTCCTCTCTTGAATAAGTAGGTAAAAAGAGAATTGCTGGAATCCCATCCACTAAAATTTTATCCCCTATGGCTTCCTTCATCTCTTCTATAGAAACATCCCCCTGTGGTAGAGGAGTTAAAGCCTCTAATCCATCAAATGGTAAATCTTTTAAGTATCTAAGAATAGGTCTGAAATGGCCATCTATGTGGATATGAGTATAGATTCCAACATTTCTTAGCTGGTTAGACCTTTTCTGATAAAATGGTATCAGATATTTCTCGAAGTATGTAGGAGAAAGAAGTAGTGTATCTATATTTTCACCAAAGTTAACTATTTTTACCTTATCTCTAAGTGAGATTATTTCCTCATAGAGGGAATCATAAGAATCATCTATAGCCTTCATCAGGTCTTCCACATCTTCAGGATAATCAGCTAGAGCATAGACCAGATCTTCAAGAGCCATCCAAGAGCTATCAACATGAAGCGTCTGGTAAGGACTTCTTGGTAAAAAGAACTGTGGTTCTCCTCTATCTCCTATAAATTGATCTCCCTCATCGAATATATCCTCTATGAAATGATAACTTGTATTTTTAAAAAGCCATATAGCTTTCTTTATATCCTCTCTGTTTCTTATGGGGGATTTAGAAGTCCTCCAGTTTTTATCTGAAGTCAATTTTAATTCTCTTACTAATTCTCCATAAGGTGTATCTATTACTACAAGCATCTCTTCATTACTTCTCTGAATCTCTTTTATTTTTACATCCCTGCCATATTCTACATCTACAGGATTTGGTATACCTGTATAATAAGCTATATACCTCATAGAAATATCTAAATCATCATATAGTTCCAGAAGGGTAAAATCTTTATATCTATCTGGCAATTTATCAAACTGCTTATGCCAATGATACCAAGGTTCAATTCTTGGTTGAAATAAAGGATATGGTATCTCTTGTCTCTGAAAGACTCTTAAGTTCATTTCTCTCTTAGTCATAACTTAATACTTATCTGGCAATTTATTAAACTGCTTATGCCAATGGTACCAAGGTTCAATTCTTGGTTGAAATAAAGGATAGGGTATCTCTTGTCTCTGAAAGACTCTTAAGTTCATTTCTCTCTTAGTCATAACTTAATACACCACCTTGTCTATGTCTTAGTTTATTACCTCATCTATCTTTAGGTTTAAACTCGTCCTCCATCCCTTTTGGTATTACACACACAAAGCCAAAAGGTTCATCGTCCTTGAGATTAATAAACTGATGCTCTTCCCCGCCTGGGATAAATACTCCCATCATTGGAGTAAGATGTATCTCTTTATCTCCACTTTTCACTGCACCATAGCCCTTTACTATAAACACCTCGTGCTCATAGGGGTGCTTTCCATAGCTGGTCTTCCCTAAAGGTGGAATTTCAAAGTATCGAAGTTCAAAGAGTGGAGCCCCATCCTCCTCTGTAATCATCCAGTATAATCTATTACCAGATGGGGTTAAATACATAATCTCTTCACTCAATTGAGTTATCTTCATCTTTTATCCCTCGATTTCGCCTTTTCAGTTCTATAGCTTCTGATTTTCTCCCATGTCTTACTGCCTCTTGAAGAAGTTCCTCTTCAGTTCTTCCTTCTTCTCTTTCTATCTCTTTGATCTCCTGACCTTTACTCACTCTTAGATAACCTCCTTTTTAGTATCAGCATCTTTCCTAATATATTATAGTATATTATCGGAAACAAAACTATCTTCATCTTTACCTCCTTGGTTTTATTATATCACCCTCTCTAAATTATGCTAAAATATCCATAAAACATATACAGGAGGGATACATTATGGCAGAATGCAAAGTGCAAAGGAACTTGAAAAACTGTAATTGCAGTTATGAGCCGTGCCCTAGAAAAGGTTTATGCTGTGAGTGTATAGCCTATCATAGAAGTCATCAAGAATTACCTGCCTGCTATTTTCCAGATGATGTAGAAAGAACCTATGATAGGTCTATATCAAGATTCATCTCTTTATATCGAAAGTAATTATGCCAGAGCTTCTTGTTATAGCAGATGACCTTACAGGAGCTCTTGATACCGGTGTCCAGTTTGCAAAAGAGAAGATAAAAACAGTAGTTACGACAGAACTAGAATGGAACACATTATCTCTGGATGGAGTAGAAGTTCTTGTCATCGATACCGAGACTAGACACCTACAAGAGAAAGAAGCCTTTGATAGGATAAAAAGAGTCTTGGAGATTGCAAAGGAAAAGGAGATTAAATATTTATATAAAAAGACAGACTCTACCTTAAGAGGGAATATCGGAATAGAATTTCTGGCTATTTGCCAGACTTATGATAGACCTATTATGTTTATCCCTGCATTTCCAAAGCTAAAAAGATCTACAAGAAATGGGATTCAATATATAGATGGTACTCCAATCCATATGACGTCCTTCTCTAAAGATCCATTAAATCCAGTTAGAGAAAGCTATATCCCAAAGGTCATAGAGGAACAAGCTAAACTAGAGAGTTCTATTGTAAAAATAGACTGCTACAACAATCTATCAATTACAGATTCAGATATCTATATATTTGATGCAGAGTCAGACAAAGACCTACTAACGATAGGAGAAACCCTTAAAAGAAAACATATGCTTAAAATAACTGCTGGATGTGCTGGGTTTGCAGAAATCTTACCAAAATTAATAGATTTTAAAAGGGATAGAAAACAAGTTAACTTGAATATAAAAGGAGACCACATTGTAATAATATGTGGGAGTATAAATGAGAGGTCTCTAAAGCAGATAGAATTTGCAAAAGAAAAACTTGGCTTTTTAGATATCGTATTAAGTAAGCAGGAGATATCTAATGAGCTAAATACTCTGTCTGAAGATATCTTTTCTAATAAGAGAATAGCTATAAGAGCTGAAATCTTACAAGACCCTAAAAATCTTCATCATAGAATACTAGACAAACTGGCTAATATTACAGAGGAGATATATAATAGAACAGGTCTTAATACATTTATCATATTTGGAGGAGATACTCTATTTAAAATAATAGAGAAACTAAAAATAGAATACCTAGAGCCGGTAGGAGAGATTGAAACTGGAGTAGCTGTTTCTAAAGCTAAGATAGGAGAGAAAGAACTTGTATTTATAACAAAGGCTGGCGGCTTTGGTAATATAGATATAGTTACTAAGATTACTGATTTTATGGAGAGGCGAAGCTTATGGTTATAGGGATAACAATGGGAGACCCAAACGGGGTAGGCCCAGAGATTATACTGAAGGCTTATAGGGACGGTAAGCTTAATCAACCATTCTTAGTGATTGGTGATTACGATATCATCTCATACTGCAATGAGCTATTAAATTATAATATTAATATAGATACAATGAATATTCTAGATCTAGGAATCCTTACAAGAAATGAGCTAAAGATAGGTCAAATCTCAAAAGAATCTGGCTATGCATCAATTATGTATGTAAAAAAGGCTGTAGAGTTAGCTCTAGATAAAAAGATAGATGCAATAGTAACTCTTCCAGTAAATAAAGAGGCGGTAAGACTTACATATCCAGACTTTTCTGGACATACAGAGTTTATTGCTAGCTTATGCGGAGAGAAAAATTATACTATGATGCTTGCCTCAGAAAAGCTTATAGTGACACACGTAAGCACGCATCTATCCTTAAAAAATGCCATAGAATATATTACAGAAGATAGAGTTTATAACACGATAAAGCTCACTTATGATACACTCAAAAGATTTGTAGGGGATCCTAAGATTGCAGTTGCTGGATTAAATCCGCATGCTGGAGAAAATGGCTCTTTTGGAGATGAAGAGATAAAATTTATAAGACCAGCAGTAGAAAGGGCCAGACGAGATGGTATCGATGTTGAAGGACCAATCTCTCCAGATGTAGTTTTCTTAAAGGCATATAAAGGGCAGTATTCTGGTGTGGTCTGTATGTACCATGATCAGGGACATATCCCATTAAAATTATTAGATTTTGAAGGAGGAGTAAATATAACCATAGGGCTAAAGATAATAAGGACTTCAGTTGACCATGGAACGGCATTTGACATAGCATATAAAGGTATAGCATCAACAAGAAGTCTAGAAGAGGCATTCAAATTTGCAGTAAGATTAGTGAAAAATTGAAAAATGGTAATCTTAATGGTATTATTTAAATATGGAAAGGCTAATAGAAATATTTAAAAAATACAGTATATCTATCGCTTACATCTTCGGTTCTCAGAGAGAGATAGGATTAGAGTATCTTTTAGGTAAAAAGGTTGAAATAGATAAAACCTCAGATTTAGATATTGGATTACTTCTAAAATCTCTTCCGTCCGATATGTATAGATTTTATGGCGACCTATACTATGAGCTTTCAGAGGTCTTTGAACCATTTAATATTGATATAGTATTTCTCAATGAAGTGAATTACCTTATGAAATATGAAATTATATGTGGACATAGGATATATGCTGAGGATGAAGAGTTTGCTGATGAGTATGAGGAGATAGTAGTGAAAATTGCATCAGACTTAGCCTTTAAACAGAAACTTTTCGAGGAAGACTTCTTAGAGGCAATAGAAGATGGTCATTTCGAAATTAAACTTAAATAGAATAGAGGAAAATTTAAATCTTATTGGAGATTTCTTAGAAAAATTAGAGAGACTTTCTAAGCTTTCAATGAATGAATTTTTAGCAGATGAAAGGAATCCTGCCGCTGCTGAAAGCTTCTTAAGAAGATGCATTGAGACAATTTTTGATATAGGAAGGCATATTCTTGCGAAAAGCTTTACCTTTAAACCTCTTGAATATAAAGAAATAGCAAGAGGGCTAGGAGAGAAAGGTATAGTCTCTGAAGAATACTCTAGAGCCCTCATAAAAATGGCAGGATATAGGAATAGAATGGCTCATTTCTATAAAGAAATAACTTATGAAGAACTTTACAATATCCTCCAGAATGATCTAAGAGACATAGAACAGTTTTTAGTAGAGATAGACGGCTTTTTAAAAAAGTACAAGGAACAATTTAAGGCAAAAGATATCTAAAAAAATTCATATGTTGTTTATTTTGAGGATATCAAATATTTTCCTAAAAGTAACACCAGCAGGCTCTCGTATAATTATATTCGCCCTCCAGTCATAAGGGGTGCTAGTCTTATTTATAAGTATCAGCTTATCTCCTTTATAATATTCTATAAGGGAAGCCGCTGGGTATACAACTAAGCTTGTCCCTACAACTATTAAACAGTCAGCCTCACTTATATAACCAACTGAATCTGACAATACATCAGGNTCTAAAGGTTCTTCATACAAAACTACATCTGGCCTTACGATACCTCTACACTCGTCACATCTTGGAACTATATCATCACTATCTATAATATACTCTAAGTTAAAGAACTTTTTGCAGGACATACAGTAATTCTTATAGATTGTCCCATGGAGTTCTAAGACATTCTTAGAGCCTGCCTTTTGATGAAGTCCATCGATATTCTGTGTAATTACTGTCTTTAACTTACCAAGCTCTTCTAACTTTGCCAAAGCTATATGACAATAATTTGGTTCAGCATCTTTATGTATTATCTCTCTTTTATAGAATAGAAAGAACTCTTCTGGATGGTCTAAAAAGAAACTATAACTAAGTATTATCTCTGGAGGGTATTTATACTCTATCTCCTTCTTTTTATACAAGCCTTTCTCTGACCTAAAATCAGGAATATTGCTCTCTGTAGAAGCCCCTGCCCCAGTAAAAGCTACTATGTTACTAGAAGTATCTATAATCTCTGCTACCTTCTCTAAATATTCCATAAAAACCTCCAACTTAAAAAATTATATTATAATATTATACTAAAAGAGGAAAGGAGAATATACTATGAAAAGAAGGATTAATTACGGAAGGATTATACTTTGGTTTACTCTTACTTTAGCAACTATCTCAATGGCTTATGTGGCATCACTTTATATCTATAGAGCCATATGTGCAATTAGGTATCCTCAGCCATTAGACTATGGGGAAGGACCTATTCTAAATCAGGTGAGGCTACTCTTGCAGGGGAAAAATTATTATAAAGACATAAATACACCACCATACATAGTGGGNAACTATCCCCCAGTATTTAATCTACTCTCTCTGTTGCTTGTCCCTATATTTGGGCTCTCATTTGCTACTGGAAGGTTTATAGCATTCTTATCTGCTATAGCTACTTCATATGTAATATACAGGATAGTCTTTCATACAACTAAAGGTCGAATTATATCAATCTTAAGTGGACTATTCTATCTGGCGATAGATTACCTCTACGTATGGGGGATATATATGAGGATAGATACCTTATCGATATTCTTTAATATGCTCGGGATATATTGGGTTATGAAGAATGAAGATGACTATAAAAAACTAAGATGGAGTATACTGTTCTTTCTTCTAGCCCTATATACAAGACAATCTATGATTGCAGGAACAGTAGCCGCATATCTGTATCTTTTAACAAAGAATAAAAAAGTAGCCCTAAAGCTTATAAGAGATACAATAATCTATGGTGCTACAGTATTCATTATACTTACAGCAATAACTAAAGGTCAGTTCTATCTCCACGTAATAAAGTACAATAACAACATATTTACCTTTAGACAACTCTGGTTCTTTCTCTCTCACGAGGTCTTTACATATACAGTTATGCTTATTGTGAGCCTTATAGCTTCAATCGTATGGCTTTGGCATCCTCAAAGAAGAATCATTGCCCTATATTTTATCTTTGCATTCTTAGTCCAGCTAACAGCAGGTAAGGTTGGCTCAATGTTAAACTATCTTATCGAGCCGATTGGGGTGGCTGGTATAATAGCAGGAATCCTTATAGGTGATGCATTAGAATTTGCCTCAAGGACTAAAAAAGAACTTATTCTTATTGCTACCGCTATATTAATATTACTACAGATAGGAAATTATTATTACGGTCCAAATACACTGAACTGGGGATGGAAGCCATCACCTCCGCCAGTAAAACTTGATGAGTATGTAGAGAATGCCAAGGGACCTATCTTAGCAGAGAATCTCGGGATTCTGCCTGCTCATAACAAGGAGATATACTTTGACCCATTTATATTTACCCAGCTATACTATCAGGGTCTCTGGGACCAGAATAAGATTTTAAAAGATATAGAGGATAAAAAATTTGACCTTGTTATGTTAGAATTCAATGTGATCTATGACCACTACGATAATTCTGACAGATGGACAAGGGAGATGAAGTATGATATTTATAACAACTACGTTCTCATTGACCAACAGGCTAATATATGGGTATATAAGCCCTTAAGATTCTGATGTGATATAATAAAGGAATTATAAAGGTTCACAAGGAGGTTTAGAATGTTGATCACATTTTTAGGGGCAGCCGGAGAGGTAACAGGTTCTAGCTATCTGGTAGAGACAGATAAAAACAGATACCTTGTGGATTGTGGTATATTCCAAGGAGAAGGCGAGGATGAAAATAAAGCCCCATTTAACTTTTCTCCATCTGATATAAAGGCTCTACTATTAACCCATGCCCACCTAGACCATTCAGGCAGGATCCCCAAATTGGTAAAAGAAGGGTTTAGAGGTAAGATATACGCAACCCTACCTACCATAGAGTTATGTGAAATCTTATGGTTTGATACAGTAAAATTAATGAGGGAAGAGGCAGAAAGGATAAATAGAAAGAATCAGAGGGCAGGTAGGTCTCTTATACAACCGTTATATGATGAAGACGATGTTAAAGATACCCTCAAATTATTCGAACCAGTCCCATATGATGAGGTGTTATCCCTAGAGGACATAAGATTTAGATTTAGAGATTCCTCTCACATCCTGGGTTCAGCTTCTATAGAGGTATGGGACAAGGATATAAAGATTGTCTTCTCAGGAGACATTGGGCAATGGGAGGGAGTTATGGAGGGTACTCCAGCTACTATAGAACAGGCAAACTATGTAGTTATAGAATCCACGTATGGGGACAGGCTACATAAATCCCTAGAAGAAACAAGAGAAGAATTTACTCAAACCATACAGAGTGCGATCTCAGAAAACGGAAAGGTCCTTATCCCTTCTTTTGTGGTGGATAGAGCCCAGAGAATAATATATGAGATAAAACTTCTAGAAGAAAAGAAGATAATATCAAATAATATCCCTATCTATTTTGATAGTCCAATGGGACAAAAGGTAACAGATGTATATAAGAAGTATAGTAATCTACTCTCCAGTGAACTCCAGAGATACTATCTAGAATCCCAGGACCCATTTGGTATTGAAAATCTAAGATACCTTGCATCTGTTGATGAATCAAAGGAGATAAATGCTTTAGATAGAGGAATAATTATAGCTGGAAGTGGTATGTGCACAGGAGGGAGGATATTGCATCATCTAAAACATAGTATATGGAAAGAGAATACACATATAATTTTTGTTGGATACCAAGCCCAAGGAACACTAGGGAGAAGAATCGTGGATGGAGCAAAGAATATCAATGTAATGGGAGAAGAAGTAGCAGTAAGGGCTAAGGTCCATACTATAAATGGATTTTCTGCCCATGCAGATCAGAAAGACCTTTTAAAATGGGCAGAGGGGTTCCAGAGTAATCCTACTTTTATAATAACCCATGGAGAAGCAAACTCTTCCCAATCACTCTCTCAGTTATTGAGACTTAGGGGATACCAAACCTTAATCCCAACAAAAGGACAGAACATAGACCTCCTCGAGAAGAATATATCTGAGGTAAAATCTGTTCCTTCCCTAGACTGGAACTCTATCCTTTCAGAGTTAGATACCCAGATCTCCACATTAAAACAGAAAGTAGCAGGCTCATCGAATAGGGAAAAATTCTCTCTCCTGGAGGCAATCTCAATAATACTTAGAGAGGTCATCAATAAAGATACTTAAGAAACATTCCCCAAAGCTAGGGGCATTAGAGATATTAAAGTATATAGGACCTGGATTTTTGGTCACAGTAGGATTTATTGACCCTGGAAACTGGGCTTCTAATATGGCAGCAGGTTCTGGGTTTGGGTATTCTCTCCTATGGATGGTAACCCTCTCAACTATTATGCTGGTATTCTTACAACATAATGCAGCCCATCTTGGAATCGTCACAGGACTATGTTTATCAGAATCTATCTCTAAATATTTTAAAAGGACTACAGGAAGATTTATATTAACTACTGCAATGTTGGCATCTATCTCTACTGCCTTAGCGGAGATATTGGGAGCTGCAATAGGCATTAATATGCTCTTTGAAATTCCACTTCCTTTTGGAGCCGTTATTACCTCCATCCTAGTGATTACTATGCTCTTTACAAACAGTTATAGGAAGTTGGAACGGTGGATCATAGGTTTTGTGTCCCTTATAGGACTCTCATTTCTCTTCGAATTACTGCAGGTAAATGTAGAATGGCATTCAGCAGTGAAAGGATGGATTGTACCATCTTTCCCTAAGGATTCGATACCTATAATTATGAGTGTACTTGGGGCTGTGGTAATGCCTCATAATCTCTTCCTACACTCAGAGATAATCCAGAGCAGACAATGGAATATAAAGGAAGAAGATATTATAAGAAAACAATTAAGATATGAATTCCTTGATACCATTTTGGCTATGATAGTAGGATGGGCTATAAATAGTGCAATGATTCTAATAGCTGCTATAGTCTTTTATTCAAACAATATACTAATTACTGAACTTCCCCAAGCCTATAAGACACTCGAACCACTCCTTGGGAAGGTCTCTTCTACTGTATTTGCGCTAGCCCTCCTCTTTTCAGGTTTTTCCTCATCTATAACAGCCACTATGGCAGGAGGGAGTATCTGGTCAGGTATCTTTTCAGAGCCCTTTGATATAGAAGATAACCACACAAGAATAGGGGTATTGATAACTACACTCGGAGCCCTCCTAATTATATTCTTTATATCTAATCCATTCCAGGGATTAATATGGAGTCAAATAATGCTGAGTGTTCAGCTTCCATTTACTGTCATCTCTATGGTAATCCTTACCTCTTCTAAAAAGGTTATGGGAAGATTTTCCAATTCAGCATTAGACAATACTATCCTATGGGTGATAATTGGTATTGTTACTGTTTTAAATATTATACTCCTCTTTAATATCTCCTCTTAAGAGAAGAATTATTTACCCTCTATCGCTCCTTTCATAGGTATAAAGTAGACCCCCATATCTCTCCTTGAATGAACCTTACCGTCCTTGTCTTTAGTATATACATATAAGAACTGTCCCTTCTTAAAAGGTTGTCCTATAGGGACTATCAACCTTCCATTAGGTTTCAACTGTTTGAGAAGCTCAGGAGATACATAAGGGGCTGCACAGGTAACAATTATAATATCAAATCCACCTTTAACATCTGCCCAGCCATAATATCCATCTCCCACTTTTGTATGGACATTTTTATAACCGAGAGGCTTAAATATCTTAGAGACCGCATCTCCAAGTGGTTTTATTATCTCAATTGAATATACCTCCTTACATATCCTTGAAAAGATTGCTATCTGATATCCACTACCTGTCCCTATCTCCAATACTACATCATCAGGCTTTGGCTGGGATAACTGGGTCATATATGCCTGCCCTAGATAATCACTAAGCACCGAACCATATCCTATACCCCAATGTTGAGCAGGTATCTCATAGGCATTGTTTCCAAAAAAGCTTTTGTACTGATAATTGTACTGGAAGTATTCTCTTGGGACCTCTTTAAATGCTTTTAAAACCAATGGATCTGCCTTTCCAAATTTTTCTGTAAGATATCTTCCTATCTCTTCCAAAGCCTTCTCCTTCCTCTTTTGGATATTATCAAAGTCAGATTTTGAGATATTAATATCTCTACCGCTTTCTTTCATCGCTTTCAGAAAGGTCAGATAGTCCCAATTCTCCATTGCCACACATTCAACACTAAAAATACCTAAACATAATAAAATCAAAAAAACTGATAGACAAAATCTCAACCGCATACATACCTCCTACTTATCTTATTATAATATCTCTCTCAGGGAAGGTTAAAAGTGTTAAAAGATAGAAGAAAATAGATAATATAAGTACTAATCTATATCCATAAAAGATAGACAGAACATTAGCCAATGGTGTTCCAATAACTGAGAACGCACCATTGATACTTAAAGCCCAGGGCAAAAGGTGACTCTTATCCCCTATAAAGTTCGAAAGCCCCAGGGGAAAAGGAAAACCCATAAAGAAGGATAGTGGTGCTACCAGAGATACTATAGAGAGAAACTTTAAACCAAAGGGGAGATCCATTAAATATATAAGAATCTTATCCAGGAAAAGGGTATAGGATAAGAGCAGGAGAACAATTACAGTTATAGCTAAGCTTACCCCCTTTAAAGGATTCCCCACGTACCTCCGGGAATAATAACTCCCAAATCCAGAAAAGAATAGCATAGAGGCTAGGACAATTGCAAACGAAGAGGTATAGTCATTTAATACCAGAGACATCTTATCGATCAACAATATCTCAATAAACATAAAGACTAATCCTAGACTTAAAAAATACAATATCTCATTCACTAGCAATCTCTTCGTTTTTAATGTCCTCATCTCCTTCACTAAAGGAAGGAATAGTATCAGAATAGCAAAGATAACAGACTGAATAATCACTCCAAAATTAACCAGAAAGCCTATCTCTTCTCTAGGCAACAGAGCAATTAATTTTAATATCTCTCTCAGCCTCTTAAGATTAATAGTAGAAAAGAAGTTAGGTCTATTAAAAGAAGAAGGCTCGATATTAAATAAGTCAGAGAAAGAAAAATATCTGGTATTAGAGAATAGTATCCTTTGGATATCGTCCATTAGAGAATCTTGGGGGGAGGATGTCTTGGTTTGAGGAAAAATGGGGGGTAGATCATTCCATATAGTTTTAATATTACGCGGATTAATCCCAGGATAATAGGATGTATCAAAGGAACGGAGATAGCAGAATTCTTTAAGCCTCTCTATAGACCTGGTATCAAATGGAGATCTGGCAACCAAAATTCTAGCATTCCAGGAAGCCCTGTAGACTAATATATAGTCCTCAGGAGAAGTAATCTCTAAAGACCTCAAAACATCCATAATAGTCTTTACAATCTTGAGTGCATATACAGTGGACTCACTAATAGAGATTGGAATAGACAGAATACCATCTCTTTTCAGATGGAGAAAATATAGAGAAAATGCCTCCTTAGTAAAGGAATACTTGTTAGCAGTACTCTGATTTAGAAAATCATTAGAGATATCTATAATATCAAAGTATTCTGCATTTCTCCTGAGGAATGATATAGGCGATTCCCTATAGATCTTTATCCTTTTATTCTTATTAAACTCTTCAAATCTTTTTAGATAGGAATTTATCACATCATCAGAGTCTAAGGCGACGATTGAAGGACTATTTGATGCCAACACCTCTTTAATCCTAAATCCACCGTGACTTCCAATCAAAAGTACTGACGGATTTTTCTTTAAAAAGTATGGAAATAAATCCAGTGAGGCATTGATATAAGATGTATCTAAAGAACTATCTTTGACCAAGGTAGTTAGTCTATTTCCATCTCTATAAAGGCCATAACCAATTGGGTACCCCTTAACCTTAAGAAGGGCATAATTGTTAGAAAGCTCCTCATCAAGCCTCTCTGTATAGTTATCCAGTATTAAATAGTAACCCTGTGGAGACTTAATCTTAGAAACAATCTTATTATTCTCAACATGTAATGGGGCATAGACGGCTTTATATTCACAGAAATCAGCCCTATTATAGAATATTATCCATACTTCTGAAAGGGCAAAAAGAATCAGTATAGCAACATATAATGGACCTCTCCCCCTCTTCATAAACAGTGTAATATTTAAAAAAGACACAAGAAGCAAAAAAGGAATGATAGCCGTTAGAAGATAGAATGGATGGATGAAATACATAAATAATAATATCAAAAGTGACCCAATACCCGCACCAGTCAAATCAGCTGCATATATCTTATTAGTCCCAGTCTGAAGCACAAGATAATTTATTCCAATATAGATTCCAACCAAGACAAAGACAGGGAATATAGCCAGATAGTATTTACCAATATTAACAACCTGATTCATCCAGACATCTGTATTCTGGAGTTCCAAAGGATTGAACGGATTAATAGATATAAAATAGAAGGAAAGAGGGAATAGTATCATTAGAACAATCGGTATTATCAATAGTATCTTCTGATAATACCTCAAGAAGAAATCCTTAAACAGATATAAGAGTATAGTACCTAATGAATAACCAACCATAGTGATAGATACAACTAGGTATCCATATTCCTCCCATTTAGAGATAGCAAAGAATCTATTCAAAGAGGTCTCAAAATAAATAGAAGAAGCAGAAACAAGGAAGATAGAAATGAGACAGGAAAGCTCGAGTGTTCTATCTCTATCTATTATAGTTTTCATAAATCATCTCCTTCATTCATCCTTCATTTAATGCAGATATGATTCTATAATATTATAATTGTAGCAGATTAAAGATGAAAAATAAATGAACCTGGAGGTATTAAAGATGAGCAAAAAGATATTTAACAGGTCTATCATCATTGGAATATTAGTATTATTAACCCTTGCTATTGGGATTAAGGTGTATAATGAAATAACTACTATAAATATAAGGGACTGGAACTATCACTCCTTACAAAGAATAGACAGAACAAGAAAGGTTTTCTCTTTCATCGTATTTGGAGATAATAAAAACTCAGGAAGAATATTCAATGAACTTATAGACAGAATAAACAAAGAGGATGCTCTATTCTCCATAGATAATGGAGACCTGGTATTTGTGGGAAGAGAGGAGAACTTTGAGTTATTTATAAAACAGGCAGAAAGGCTCAATAAACCCCTGTTAACTGTGATGGGGAATCATGAGCTGATGTTGAATGGCAGAGGAAACTACTATAAGATCTTTGGTCCATTCTACTACTCATTTACAGTAGGGGATTGCTATTTTATCATATTAGATGATGCTAACGGAAAGAACCTAGACCCCTGGCAGATGGAATGGCTAAAAGAGGAGCTAAAAAAGAGCCTTAGCTATAAGTATAGGTTTGTATTTATGCATATACCCTTGTTTGTCCCAGAGAAAAAGCTAAAAAGTAGTGATGCGCTAAGAGATTTAAATTCGGCAAGGGAATTAAGTAATCTATTCGATAAATATAATGTTACTATGGCATTTGCTTCTCATATCCATGCTTACTATAGAGGTTCCTGGGGTAAGACACCATACATCATTACAGGTGGAGCTGGAGCTGAGTTGATTGGAGCTGACCCTTCTCACGATTTCTACCATTATATAAGGGTATCGATCCTGCCAGATGGTGTACGATATGAGCTTATCAAACTTAAAAGCCCTCCGCTTAGAATGATAGATAGATGGCTTTATGACGGTTGGATATATATCTATCTATTATTCGGGCTTTACTCCTGGGATATTATATTGGTACTGACTATACTGTATCTTTTGTATTACCTCATCTTTATAAAAAAGGAATGGCTTACCTGGAATATAAAAAAGACTAGATAATATATAGTATAATAGTCTGATATATAGAATTATATATCTGGAGGAATAGTATGTTTCAGAAGATCAGGAAGAGAGATGGAAGGATAGTAGATTTTGATGCAAATAAGATAACAAATGCCATTACTAAAGCTGGTATGGCAACCGGAGAGTTCGGTAGGGAGATAGCGGAAACACTTACCCTGAAGGTCTTGAGTATAGCCCAAGAAGCTATTAAGGATAAGATACCTGGGGTAGAGGAGATCCAGGATTGTGTAGAAGAGGTATTATTAACCTCCCCTTATCGTAAGGCTGCTAAAGCTTATATACTTTACAGGGACCAGCACGCAAAACTCAGAGAGATAACCGCTAAAGCCAACATAGACCTGGTAGAGCAGTATCTGGAGAAATTAGACTGGCAGGTAAACGAAAATAGTAATATGACATTCTCCTTACAGGGCCTAAACAACTATATCTCTTCAGAGATCAGTAAGGTCTACTGGCTCAATAAGATATATCCACCTGAGGTCAAAAATGCCCATATAAATGGAGACTTTCACATACATGATTTGAATAGCCTCTCAGTATACTGTGTTGGGTGGGACCTACAAGATTTATTAATAGAAGGATTTAGAGGTGTTCCAGGGAAGGTAGAGAGTAAACCTGCTAGGCATTTTAGAAGTGCATTAGGTCAGATAGTAAATTTCTTCTATACCCTTCAGGGAGAAGCGGCAGGAGCTCAGGCATTCTCAAACTTTGATACACTCTTAGCCCCATTTATAAGGTCCGACAATCTGAGTTATAAGGAAGTAAAGCAGGCATTACAGGAGTTTGTATTTAATACAAATGTCTCTACAAGAACTGGTTTTCAAAGCCCATTTACTAATATTACTCTGGACCTAACAGTGCCACAGTTTATGAAGGACCAGCCTGTTATAATTGGTGGGAAACCGCAATCNGTTACCTACGGAGAGTTCCAAGAAGAGATGGATATATTAAATAGGGCATTCCTAGAGGTAATGCTAGAAGGTGATGCCAAAGGAAGGGTATTTACCTTTCCTATTCCTACCTACAGTATTACAAAGGATTTTAACTGGGATAACCCTAACCTTGATCTTCTTTGGGAGGTCACTGCAAAGTATGGTATTCCCTACTTTTCTAACTTTATAAACTCTGATATGAATCCCNATGATGTAAGAAGTATGTGCTGTCGATTAAGACTTGACAACCGTGAACTTAAAAAACGTGGCGGAGGATTATTCGGTGCAAACCCATTAACTGGTTCTATCGGAGTAGTCACGATAAATATGCCAAGGCTTGGGTATCTTTCAAAGAGTGAGGATGAGTTTTTAGAAAGGTTGGAGAGATTAATGGTGTTAGCCAAACAAAGTCTTGAGATAAAGAGAAAGGTACTGGAAAAGTTTACAGATAGGGACTTATATCCATACTCTAGATTCTACCTTAGGGATGTGAAGAAACGATTTGGAGAGTATTGGAAGAATCACTTTTCTACAATAGGACTTATCGGAATGAACGAGGCTTTACTGAATCTTTTAGGGGTAGATATTGGCACAAAAGATGGAAAGGAATTTACATTAAGGGTTCTAAATTTTATGAGAGAAAAGCTATTAGAGTTTCAGGAGGAGACAGGAAATATATATAACCTTGAAGCTACCCCAGCAGAAGGAACATCCTATAGACTTGCCAGGATAGATAAAAACAGATACCCTGATATAATATGTGCTAATGAAAAAGAGTACAGGGAAAAGCTAGCGGAACCATTCTATACAAATTCTACACAACTTCCTGTAAACTATACCGACGACGTCTTCTCTGCCCTGGATTTTCAGGATGAGATCCAGACTATGTATACAGGGGGTACAGTACTTCATATATTTATAGGGGAAAGGATACAGGAGACCGAAAGTACAAAGAATCTAATAAGAAGGATCTGCCAGAGTTATAAGCTTCCATATATAACGATAACCCCAACATTCAGTATCTGTCCAATCCATGGTTATATGTCTGGAGAGTATTATGAATGTCCTCAATGTGGGTCACAGACAGAGGTCTATTCCAGAGTGGTAGGATATCTACGTCCGGTAAGTCAATGGAATAANGGTAAACAAGAAGAGTTTAAACTTAGAAAGATGTTTAAAGCCGAATAAGGAGGAGATATGGGAGTAAAATCAGACAGATGGATCAGAAGGATGGTAAAAGAGTATAGGATGATAGAACCTTTTTCAGAACATCTAATCTCCAAAGGTAAGATATCTTATGGCCTCTCCTCTTACGGATATGATGTTAGGATAGATAATAGGTTTAAAATCTTCACAAATATAAACAGTACTATAGTTGACCCTAAAAATTTTGACAGTAAATCATTTGTCGATGTAGAATCAGATATATGCATAATTCCGCCTAACTCTTTTGCTTTAGCTAAATCTATAGAGTACTTTAGAATCCCAAGAGATGTTATTGTCATCTGTATTGGAAAATCTACCTATGCCAGATGCGGAATTATTGTAAATGTGACCCCTCTAGAACCAATGTGGGAAGGGTATGTAGTATTAGAGATCTCCAATACNACCCCCCTCCCAGCCAAGATCTATGCCTATGAAGGTATAGCCCAACTTGTATTCTTTGAAGCCGATGAGCCATGCGAGGTTTCTTATGCTGATAGAAATGGCAAGTATAATAAACAGGAAGATATCATATTACCGAGGGTGTAATGGTCATAGGAGGATTTCAAAGATTTTCACTAATAGACTATCCTAAAAAAATCTCGGCTGTAGTGTTTACATTTGGTTGTAATTTCAGATGTCACTATTGCCATAATCCAGAGCTTGTAGACCCATCACTATTAAATGGGATCCTGGATGAAGAGTTTATTCTAAATTTCCTAAAAGCCAGAATAAATAAACTAGATGGTATAACAATAACCGGAGGAGAACCCACCTTACATAGAGACCTTAATAAATTTATATCAAAAGTAAAGAATCTAGGGTTTCTAGTAAAGCTTGATACCAACGGTAGCTTTCCAGACGTACTTAGAGAGCTGATAAAAGATAACCTTATAGATTATATAGCGATGGATATAAAGGCTACCAAAGAAAAGTACAAAGAGGTCATTAATGCAGATATAGACCTTGATAAGATAGAAGAAAGTATAAAGCTCATTATGGATTCTGGNATAGATTACGAATTCAGGACTACCGTAGTTAGGTCTCAACTTCTTATAGAGGACATCATCAGTATAGCCAAGATGATAGAAGGGGCTAAATTATTTGTNATACAGAGATTTATCCCTACAAAGACCTTAGACCCAGATTTTATAAATGAGAAGAGTTATTCAGATGAAGAGCTGAATGTGGTAAAGCAGGATGTCTTAAGATCAGTAAGGAGTCTTATATTAAGGTAGGAGGTGTTCTATTGAGAAAGACAATACTATTTATCTGTACCCATAATTCCAGTAGATCCCAGATGGCAGAAGGTTTTATCAAGGCTCTATACAGTGATAAATATAAGGCTTATAGTGCAGGAACGACGCCTTCTAGTGTAAATCCATATGCGATAAGGGTGATGAAAGAGATTGGAATTGACATCTCTAATCAAAGGTCCAAGAGTATCAATGAATTCCGTGGCGAGATATTTGACTATGTTGTTACCGTATGCGATAATGCTAGAGAAACCTGTCCATTCTTTCCTGGCAAGAAGGTTATTCATAAAGGTTTTCAAGACCCGGCCAGTGTAGAGGGTAGAGAGGAAGAGAAAATAGCCATTTTCAGAAAGGTTAGGGATGAAATCAAGCACTGGATTATAGAAACCTTTGGCAAAACTGAGATTTAGAGGTGATGATGTCTATGATAATAAAGACTCAGATTATGGATAAAGAAGGAATAAGGAGGGCACTCTTAAGGATTACTCACGAGATATTAGAGTATAACAAAGATATAAGGAGTATAGTTCTTGTCGGTGTAAAGACAAGAGGTATATATCTAGCCCAAAGGATAGCCGAAAACATAAAATCTATAGAGGGGGTAGATATTCCTGTACAGTTTTTAGACGTAACTCCATATAGGGATGATGTTACTAGAGAATTGCCTAAACAGAANCTTCATCTTGATGTAGAAGGTAAGAATGTAGTAATAGTGGATGATGTCCTCTATACAGGTAGAACGGTAAGGGCGGCGATGGACGCTCTTATAGATTATGGTAGACCTGCCACTATCCAATTGGCTGTCCTTATAGATAGAGGACATAGAGAACTCCCAATAAGACCTGATTACGTAGGTAAGAATGTCCCTACCTCTAAGAAAGAACAGGTTGCTGTGCANTTAGAAGAGATAGACCCTAATGATGAGGTACTAATAGTAGAGTAGGAGGCATTAGCCTCCTACTAATTAGGGTCTATTAGAATCTTTACCCCTTCTCCTTTTCGCATAATATCTATCCCGTTTTTTAGCTCTCTAAGAGGAAGTTTATGGGTCACCAGCTTTTCTACCAGAACGTTACCACATTCTAATATTGCTACCGTCTGAGGAAAACTAAACCAAGAGATGTAAGAGCCAAAGACCTTAAGTTCATATCTGGGAACTAAAACCTGTTTTACCTGAGGAAACGCATTCTCGTTCATACCAAAGAGTAAAATGGTTCCACCTCTTCTTACCAGATTAAGCGCAGTGTCGAATTGAGTTCCTACTGCATCTATTACTATATCTGCTCCTAACTCAGTCAGATTTAATATCTCTTTCTTTACATCTACCTCTTTTGGATTTAAAACTATACTGGCACCAAGTTCTTCAGCCATCTTTGCCCTAAAAGGTGTAGGCTCTAATACGATAAGCTTACCTATACCTTGAGCCTTTAACATAAGCAGAAATAGTAACCCCATAGGACCTGCTCCTATTAGTACTACGTTGTCTCCAACCTGAACATTTAACTTTCTCATTGCATTTACCACACAGGAGAGAGGCTCAGCTAAAGCTGCCCTTTCCAGTGGCACATCTCTTGAAATCTTGTAAAGTGCCCTACTAGGGGCTACATTATACTGAGCAAATCCACCATCTATATAGATCCCAAGGGTAGTGAAGTTCTCACACATATTTGGAAGTCCTCTTCTACAGTAACGACAGGTTCCACAGGTAAGGTTTGGGTCAACCACTACCCTATCTCCAATCTCCAGACCCTTTACAGCAGGCCCTTTTTCTTGAACGGTCCCTACATACTCATGGCCCAAGATAGCCCCAGGGGTAGCAGGATGCCCTGGAGGCACCTCTAGAATGTGGACATCAGTTCCGCATATCCCTGCCAACTCTACCTTTATCAAAACTTCGTCTGGTTTTGTAATCTCCGGTTCTGGGACATCTCTTACACTTAATTTTCCTTCACCTTCAAAGATTCCAGCAAGCATTCTTGCCTCCTAAAACCCTATCTTCGGTAAACCATATACAGATTTCCAACCTTCGGTTTCGGGTTCTTTTAGATATGCTTCCATCTCTTTGGCTGACCTCAAGGTTACCTCTTCCACAGGGGGTACCTTGCCAGGAGGAAAAACCTCCAGAATCTGGTCTATAACAAGTGTAAGATATTTTAAAATTGCAGCTACAGGCCTTTTCGCCTTTCTCGCAGAGCCTGCACTAGCCCTACCTACTACTCCTTCTGGTTGAGCGGACAGCTCTATAGGGGCATGGCCTTCGCCCTCAGACCATCTATGGGGTCTGTGGTATGGTTCTACAGACTTATCAAAGTGACCATCAGGTAAATAACTCTGTCCTTTACCTATAGTATCTTGAGCCAGACTCATATCTACCATCCCTTGAGGGAATAGAAGTAGAGCTAATGATGTTTCAGACTCATCAGCGTGAACAAATGGAGTCTCTACTATATCGGGTTTCCCTTTTGGATAGAAGAATTCCCTTACTGCCCTGTGCCAATCTAGTACCTGAAATATCCCTGGAAGTTGATACCTGTACATAAACTCGTGAAGTGCAGCCTCTAAAACCCAAAGTTGACCGTGATTGTTTACATATATCTGTTTACGAAATCCATCATTCCATAAGCCCAACATAACATTGACAAGTATCTCTTTAACTACATCCTGGGGCAACATTATCGTCCCAGGCATACCTATATGATGAAATGGATGAGCCCCATAATTTATAGGCGACCATACTAGATTTACTGGTCGTCCCTGCTTTGCAGTGTACCTTCTTACCCCCTCTAGAATCTGAGTTACAACGAGTGTATCTAAGCCAGATATAGAATGCCTTCCATGTTTTTCTGTAGAACCTATTGGCACTAGAACTATATCATTCTTCCTTCTATTCTCTACAACCTGTTGTCTTATAGTAGTCTGGATATACGTCCCTGGTTTCCCCAATTCTGGAGGAGATGGAATCTCATACTCTTTTAATATAGCATCTATCTCCTCTTCGCTGGCATCCCATATCTTCTTCTTTAGCCTTCCTACCTCTGTATTCTCAAAAACTATCCCTGGATTTTCTGTAGTTAACCAAAAACTATTCTCCATATCATTCACTCCTTTCTACATCTTCACCATAACTTTNCCATCTTCTCTATGAGTCGTCTTTTCTATTGCCTTTACCGCATCATCAAGAGAAAACCTGGATGTAATAATCTGGGTCATATCTATACGCCCAGATGCCATAAGTCTTATCACATTCTGGAACGTTCCATAACCGGAATGTCCTTGAGCCCCAAAGATCTGAGCCGCATGGGTTTGAAAATACTCTAGATAAACTGGGACCCTCTCCGCTGCCCTTCCTATCTGGACAATCTTACCTCCAATGGCAAGGGTCTTCTCCATCTCTGGTATCGTCTTAGTTGGTGCCCCTGCCGCCTCAACAAACAGGTCTGCCCCAAATCCTTTTGTCACTTCCATAATAGCTTCAGACGGGTTTACCTCTATTGGATTATATACATACTCTGCCCCTACCATTTTTGCCAGTTCTCGTCTCTTAGCTGATACCTCAAATGATATTATCTTCGATGCACCAGCCGCCTTTGCTAAAGATATAGAAGCCAAACCTATAGGACCTGCACCAAATACCACTACATATCCTCCAGGTTTAAAACCTTCTGCCCTTACAAACATCCCATTGTAGGCAACACTGGTGGGTTCAACTAGAGCGCCTGCCTCAAATGCCTTATTCCTATCACCATATCTACTAGCGATCTCATCTATCTTCCAGCAATACTTAGAACCTATCTTTATGTATTCGGCAAAAGCCCCATCGATTGTAAAACCGATCTCTTCCAAATTTAGGCATTGATTTGGATAGCCATTTCTACAAGGGACACACTCTCCACACCATATCATCTCCTCAGCAGTCACCATATCCCCTATCTTCAGGTCTTTTACCTCTTTCCCTACTGCCACTACCTCTCCAGAAAACTCATGCCCTATCACAGAAGGAAACCTGGTTAATCCTGGATATAGAATGTAGTTATCTTTATCCGTCTCATAAAAGTGGACGTCTGAACCACATACACCACAAGCTTTTACCTTTAATACCACTTCCTTTGGACCTGGACTCGGATCTGGAACCTCTTTTACCTCTAACTTCGGATTCTTCCAGATACTATTTCCCGTTATCGCCTTACCAGTAGTCCTTTCAAAATCTGAAACAGTATAACCTGGTTTTGGCATCCATTCTGCATCAAGTACTAATCCCTTCATTTTAAAACACCTCCTGTTTTAATCTATTTATAACCTCTTCTATCCTCTCTGGTATCCATCTGTATAGCTCCTCCCAACTAATAAAGAGTTCTCTTGAAAACTTAAACTCCCTTGTAAAACTAAAAGTAGGAATGAATGCATATTTAGAAAGATACCTCAGAACTAATTCATCTTTATCGAGTGTTTTTTCTATTTTACCTTTGAATATGTCCGTCACAAGTAGTCCACCCATCCCAGCATGTATAGAACAAGAAGGGATAAATCTCTCTCTAGGCTCAAACCAATTAGGTGTGGGGGCAAAGGCATGTTTACCTGGCTGTGAATAGACAACTGGATGATTACCCTTCATTTCTACACCATCCATCAGATGATACCCTCCATGCCAGCTACCCTCTACTCTTCGGACACTGTTATCTTCTCCTACATATACCCATATATGTTCTAACTCGTACAGGTGTTCAATATCCCAGTCCCAATATATAGCATACTCGATAACATAAGATTCATCTTCGCTTAGTTTTATCTCTCTTGGAAATGAAGCGGACCTATTGTTTTCCCTAAAAAAGGTATATCCCACCTTTATTGGAAGGAAAGGTTCCTTTTCATCAAACATTATTATTGGTGCATAATTTAAACAGGAATCAATCTCATTATTCATTCTACACCTCTTTAAGAAAATGTTTTCTAGAAGAATTATAAGACATCAACCCCCATATGTCAACCTATGTGTCGCTGCAAATAGAAATTACTCAATTAAAAATTAACTTCACTATATTTTTTATTATGAATCTTTCCTATAGGGTCCAGGTTTTTTCATCTTCTCTGTGGCAATTTCTGCGGTCTTTATCAAAGCCTCCCTATACCCTAAATCCCTATGAACAAGATACCCTGCCATACAAGTATCCCCTCTTCCTGTTCTTCCCTCCAGAGTCCACCCTCCAAATCTCTCCTCAAAGATTTTCCCCTGAGCCCAGAGCATTATCCCATCTCTGTATGTAAGGATAATCTCTCTAGGTCCCCATTTGGCTATCTCTTTTAGAGCTCTAACCAAATCTTTCTCTCCTGTTAAGACCTCAGATTCTCTTGAATCAACTTTAAAAACATCTATTAAGGGGAGATACTTTTCTTTATATTCCCAATCTCTATAGACCATCTTCCCATGCTCATCTACGTTTCTCAAAAATCCTTGAGCATCGAGCCCGATAATTTTTGCCTTTTCCCTCAACATCTTTATAAGGATCTCTGGAATTTCCCCATGCCATAATCCTGAGATATGAATGATATTACTCTTTTCTATATTACTTATATCTTCTTCAGTAAAAATCTCAGCCTTTTCGATCATCCTAGACATCCTATCATCAGGGTTATCAGTAGGATAGATATTCTGAATAGTGGTCGTCGTTCCTGAGGGAAATTGTATAACTTTTATTCCATAATCTTCCATATCTTTAAAGAGCTCACTATCTTTGGAGGACAACTTTGTATAGACGTATGTTTCAGCCCCAAAGGTCTTTGTAACAAAAGCTCCATAATAAACTCCTCCCCCAGGTATTACTACCTGCTCTTTACCTCTTAAGATATTTATATCCTTAGACACATGTCCAATAAAGCTTAGCTTCATTGGGAATCCTCCTTTACCAATGAGGCTAAGTATCTTGCAATCTTAAGGCTCTCAGCGTATTCATCCTTATAGGACTTTTAAAAGTCTCAATCTTCATTCTTAATCTCCTCTCTAATTTATATAAAACTCTCAGTAAGATTTAGCATATCTTTTATATAGTAACAGCTTTTACTCTAAAACTTTTCCTTTTGAGTTTCACCAAATCCCTTATTTTAATTGCTAATCTCTGACTCCATTACCTTCTCGTATAATAGTTAAGCTTCTGGGGTCAACCGGACTGAACTGCCTCTCAAAACTCTATAGCTACTTTATTCTCCTCCCCACCATCATCTCACTTCATCCCTTTCTCCTAGAGATAATTATACTTCGTTTATCAGGGCTGTCAATGATAAGTTAATGTCCTATGACTAATAGTTATGACTAATATCGAAGATAGAGACGAAACTAGACAGTCTCGAGTAGGCAATAAAAGAATTATCTCTGACACTGGTGAGGATAAACGGAACGCTTACAGGGAAGGGATAGATTTAAATATATCTCTCTATAAACTCTCTTGGAGTAAGAATCTCTGGTCTATCTGTTTCTATTCCAGTGAAATCTTTATCTCCCGTTATTAATATATCCTCATATCTATTCTTCCATATCTCTTCTCTTACTTTCTTTACAAACTCCGATATTTCTTCCTCTGTCTTTAGTCCAGAGTTTTCTGCTTCTTGTTTCATTGTTTCTTGTATCTCCTTTATAGCCACATACCCTGCATTAAGAAGGATAACCCTATCCCCTTCTTCTATGAATAATACCTTATCTCCTTCTTTGAGATTAAGCTTCTTCCTGATTTCAATAGGAATGGTAATCTGCCCCTTGCTAGAGACCTTTGCAATTTCTATCTTTCACCTCCTATTTTCTTTACTTATGTATCATTATACCATAAAACTTAGGAGAAAGGGGACGATAAGCGGGAAAAGGTGAGGAGAGATTTTAATATAGAATAGGGG
>JGI24721J26819_10001482_pt1 | contig 26441 bp, 26 predicted proteins | sample YelNatPaOPGAMG01_FD_26819 | JGI IMG/M metagenome (IMG submission 26819) | reverse complement strand
TGCGGTCAATCCGCGTGTCGTGCTTGCCGAGAGCAGCGCCTACGGCGACGCCGGGCCGTGGAGCACCCGCATGGGCTACGGGCCGCTGGTGCGGGCCGCCACCGGCGTCACCCGGCTCTGGACGGCACCGGAGCCCGACGACCCGGCCGGGTCCGCCCGGCACGCCTACTACGACGCGACGACGGTGTTTCCCGATCACGTGGTCGGGCGGGTGACCGCCATCGCGGCGCTGGCCGCGCTGATCCACCGCGACCGGACCGGCGGCGGGGCACGCGTGCACATCTCGCAGGCCGAGGTCGTGGTCAACCAGCTCGACACCTGCTACGTCACCCGGGCCGCGCTGGCCGCGGGCCTGGCCGGAATCCGCGAGGACACCGCGCTGCACGCCGTCTACCCCTGCGCGGGTGACGACGAATGGTGCGTCATCTCCATCCGGGACGACGACGAATGGCGCTGCATCGCTTCGACGTTCGACCGCCCGCAGTGGGCCGACGACCCGCGCTTCGCCACCGGCGAGGCGCGCCTGGCCAACCGGCGCGAGCTGGTGGAGCTGGTGTCCGCCTGGACCCGCACCCGCACCCCGGCGCGGGTCGCCCAGCTGCTGCAGTCGACCGGGGTCGCCGCCGGGCCGATGAACCGCCCGCCGGACCTGCTCGAGGACCAGCAGCTGCGGGATCGCAAGCTGTTCGCGGAGATGGTGCATCCGCTCATCGAGCGCCCACTGCCGGCGGAGACCGGCCCGGCCCCGTTCACCCACATCCCCCCGGCCCGGCAGCGCCCGGCGCCGCAGCCGGGGCAGGACACCCGCGGGATCTGCCGGGAGCTGCTCGGGATGAGCGACGGGGAGATCGAGCGGCTCGTCACCGACGGCGTGCTGTTCGGTCCGGCGTGACGCCCGGCGGGCCGTCGGCGGCCGCGAGCGTTCGCCACGCTAGGTTCGGTCTATGACCGTCGACCCCAGGACACCGGTGTTGGTCGGCTACGGCCAGGTCAACCACCGCGACGAGATCGACCCGCAGCGGCGGTCCGTCGAACCGGTGGACCTCATGGCCGCCGCGGCCAGGCACGCGGCCGATCCCCGGGTGATCGAGGCCGTGGACTCCATCCGGGTGGTCAACGTGCTGTCGGCCCGCTACCGCGATCCCGGGCTGCTGCTCGGCCGGCGAATCGGCGCCGCGGACTTCACCACGCTCTACAGCCCGATCGGCGGCAACGTACCGCAGTCGCTGGTCAACCAGGCCTGCCTGGACATCCAGCGGGGCCGCGCCGGGGTGGTGTTGCTCGCCGGCGCCGAGACCTGGCGCACCAGAACCGGGCTGAAATCCCAGGGCGGCAGGCTGATGTGGACGGTTCAGGACGAATCCGTGCCGATGGCGGAAGTCAGCGACCAGGACGTGCCCATGGCCGGCGAGGCCGAGCTCAGGATCGGGCTCGACCGCCCCTCGTACGTCTACCCGCTGTTCGAGGAGTCGCTGCGCATCGCGAGCGGCGAGCCCATCGAGGACCACCTCGAGCGGATCGGGCAGCTGTGGGCCCGGTTCAACGCCGTCGCGGTCGGCAATCCGCACGCCTGGATCCGCACCTCGATGACCGCCCAGGAGATCCGGCGGCCCGGCCCGCGCAACCGGATGGTCAGCTGGCCGTATACGAAGCTGCTGAACTCCAACAACATGGTCGACCAGGGGGCGGCGCTGGTGCTGACCTCGGTGGAGCAGGCGACGCGCCTGCAGATCGCGGCCGAACGGTGGGTGTACCCGCAGGCGGGCGCCGACGCCCACGACACCCCGGCGATCGCCGAGCGCGACGAGCTGCACCGGTCGCCGGCCATCCGGATCGCCGGGGCCCGGGCGCTCGAGCTGGCGGGGCTCGGCGTCGACGACGTCGACTACGTCGACCTGTACTCGTGTTTCCCCTCGGCGGTCCAGGTCGCGGCGCGCGAGCTGGGGTTGAGCGTCGACGACGCGGCCCGCCCGCTCACCGTGACCGGCGGGCTGACCTTCGCCGGCGGCCCGTGGAGCAACTACGTCATGCATTCCATCGCCACCGCGGCCGAGTTGCTGGCGGCCAACCCCGGCCGGCGCGCGCTGATCACCGCGAACGGCGGCTACCTGACCAAGCACAGCTTCGGCGTGTACGGCACCGAACCGCCGGACGAGTTTCGTTGGGAGAACGTCCAGGCGGCGGTGGATCGGGAACCGACCCGCAAGGCGTTGGTCGAGTGGGACGGCGTCGGGACCGTCGAGGCGTGGACCACACCCTTCGACCGGGAGGGACGGCCGGAGAAGGCCTTCGTGGCCGTGCGCACCCCGGACGGGGCCCGCACCCTGGCGGTGATCGCCGATCCCGCCGCGACCGCGGCGAGCGTGCGTGAGGATATCGGTGGCGCCAAGGTCGCCGTCGCCGCGGACGGCAGCGCCACGCTGCGGTGATCACCTGACGCATCGCGGCAGGCCAGACCGCCCCGGATGCGGTAACGGTCGCGTAGGTGACTGCGACGCGCATATTGTCGAGGGTGACGTTGGGAGGGTGAGCCCAGTGCAGATCCTGGTTACCGACGCCACCGGCGCAGTCGGGCGGCTGGTCGCACGGCAGCTGCTCGCTGCCGGGCACAGCGTCGCCGGCATCGCCGAACGCCGTCACGCCTCCCTGGACCCGGCCGTGGAGTTCGTGCGCGCGCCGCTGAGCGACCCGGTCTTGCAGGAATTGGCCGACGAGGCCGACGCCGTGATCCATCTGGCCCCGGTCGACCCGACCGCGCCCGGCAGCGCGGACATCGACGGCCTCGCCCGGGTGACCGACGCGGCCGCCCGCTCCGGGGCCCGGCTGCTGTTCGTGTCCCAGGCCGCGGGCCGGCCCGACCTGTATGAGCCGGCCGAGGCGCTGGTGGCGACGAGCTGGGGTCCGACCCTGGTGATCCGGGCCGCGCCGCCCGTGGGTCGCCAGCTCGACTGGACGGTGTGCCGCACGGTGGCCACGCTGCTGCGCAGCAAGGTTTCCACCCAGCCGATCCGGGTGCTGCACATCGACGACCTGGTGCGTTTCCTGGTGTTGGCGCTGAACACCGACCGGACCGGCGTGGTGGACCTGGCCACCCCGGACACCATCAACGTGGTCACCGCGTGGCGGCTGCTGCGGGCGGTCACCTCACGGTCACGCCTGCACCGGTTGGAAGGTTGGCAACAATTGGCCCCGGAGCTGGATACCGCTGCGGTGCAAGAGGATTGGATGTTCGAGTGCGGCTGGCAGGCGTTCGACGCCATCGCCGACACCGCGCGCGGACTCGTCGGCCGCAGGCTCGAAGCCGCCGGTGCGACCGACCACGGCTCCCAATTGGCGCTTCCCGTCGAGGTTGTGCCGCGCGCGTCGTCCGGCGAGTTGCCCAGTGCGGCGCCCGAGGGCATGGAGGGCGAGTTCGACGACCGGATCGACCCGCGGTTCCCGGTCTTCAGTGCGCGCACGCTCGCCGGGGCGCTGCCCGGGCCGCTGACGCCGATCACCTTGGACGTCCAGATGAGCGGGCTGCGCACGGCCGGCCGGGTGCTGGGCCGGGTGCTCGCGCTCGGCGGCGTGGTGGGTGACGAGTGGGGAAGCCGGGCCACGGCGGTGTTCGGCCACCGGCCCTATGTCGGGGTCTCGGCCAATGTGCTTGCCGCCAATCAATTTCCGGGCTGGGACCGCCAGGCCGTCGTGCGACGCGAGCTGACCGGCCGGCCCGAGGTGGGCGACCTGCTGCCGTCGGGCGATCCGCAGTTGGCCGGCGGGACGCTCGGGTCGGTCGCCAAAGCTGTCGTCGCGGGGCGGTCACTGTCCCTGCTGCGCCATCTCAAGGCCGACACGCAGGCCTACAGCGCGGCCGCCGGGGCGGAGCATCTGGACGCCGCGCAGCTTGCGGCCCTGCCGGATTCCGGCCTGGCGGTTCGGGTTCCGCTGTTGCGCGACCGGATCCATCAGGGCTGGACGCTGACTGCGCTGTGGCTCATCGACACCGGCGTCACGGCGGCGGCGCTGGAACACACCCGGGCCGGCGGCGGCGTGTCCGGCATCGGCATGATCATGGAAAGCACCCGCATCGCGACCGAAACCGCCGAACTGGCCGCCGCGTTGCGCGGCGACCCGCCGTTGTGTGCGCTGGCCAGGGAGGGCAACGTCGGCAGCATCCGCGCGTTGTCGCCGGCCACCGCCGCCAAATTCGATGCCGCCCTCGCCCGGATCGGGCACCGCGGGCCCGGCGACGCCGAACTGGCCGGCCGGGTGTTCGGCGACGACCCGGAGATGCTGCTACGGACCGCCGCGCATTTCGCCGCCGCCGCACCGCACGACCCGGCGGCGGAGACCCTGGCACAACGGCTCGCCGATGCCGCCCGCGGCTCGCGGGAACTGGCCCACGACACCACGCTGCGATTCACCCACCAACTTCGGATGACGTTGCGGGAGTTGGGCTCCCGGCGTGTCGGCGCCGACCTGATCGACGTCGCCGACGACGTGTTCTACCTGACCTGCGACGAACTGGTCAGCGTCCCGGCCGACGCCCGGTTGCGCGTCAAGCGCCGCCGGGCCGAACGGGATCGCTTGCAGGCGCAGCGCCCGCCCGACGTCATCGACGGCGCGTGGGTCCCCGTCGACCGGGGCCCCGATTGCCCGCATCCCGCGGGCGAAGACGACTGATCGCGTACCCGCTCAGCTCAGACCGATTTTTCAGCCGGGTATCCCTTTGCAGGAAGGGCACTTCCGCGCTACGACGCGGCCCTCAATCCATAGCCGGCTGAAAAATCAAGGTCTGAACGACGCCGGCGAAAAGGTAAAGGATGGGTTCAAGAAGTACGTGAAAGCACCCGTCTTACCCGTCTCGCCCACTGAACGCGATGGCCGGGTAGGCCGCCGGCTTCGCCGGCGGGCATCGGATGCCTTCCGGCCTCCGACGATGCACCGAGCAAACGGGAACTCGGCGTGAACTACCGGCGATTCTCCGCATACCCTGGCCGGCATGTTCGCGGCGCTCCACGCCCCGAGCCGGGGCGAGCGGCGCTTGACTTCGGCTCACCACACCATGATCTCCCCAAGGGACTTACGGCTGTCGCAAGAGGGCCCTAATACCCTCGCCGACCGGGACCTGCGGCGAGAGCATCACCGTACCGGTTCGGATCCTTGAGGCCCCGTTCCGGATTTCGGTCAACGGCTGCCCGAACTTCGGTGAGGAGATAGATCCATCATGGCGAAACCAATTCCGCCGTTGGACCTTTCATGGCTGTTGATGGAGTCTCCGTCCGGCACCACCCACGTCGGCGCCATGATGCTCTTCAAGAAGCCGACGGGTCGTCGGCGCATCGTGGACGAGATCGTCGAGGCCTACCGAGCCTGCCCGCCGGCCCCACCCTTCAATTACGTGCCGGAGCTTCTCGGTCGGGGTCTGCCTCATTTCCGGGAGGTCGCGAGTTGGGACCCGAATCACCACGTCGGCCATCTTTCACTCCCGGCCCGGGCCACCTATGACGACCTGTTGCGGCTCGTCGCCGAACTCCACGAGCCGCAACTCGACCGTGACCGCCCACTGTTTCGCTGCTGGGTGATCGATGGGGTGCCGGACTCAAGGTTCGCGATTTACACCAAGACTCACCATTCGATCATCGACGGCGAATCCGGCCTGAAGCGGATCTATGCCGGCCTGAGCACACGCGAAGAACCCAATGTCCCCACGCCCGGCTTCGGGCTCACCATGCCGGAACCGGCACCGCATCCGCCGACGCCATTCGCACAGCGCATCGCCGACTCAGTGCACGGTGCGCTTACCCAGGTCGGGGCGCTCAACCAGATCTCCTGGGGCGCACTGCGTAAGGCGGTCGCCGGTCTCGCGAGCTCGCACATCGAGGGCAATCTGCCGTTCGTCGCGCCGCACGCCCCGACCAACGCGCCGCTCAAGGTCGGGAGAAGCTTCGCGACGCTCACCCTGCCGCTGGGCGAGATGCGCGAAGTCGGACGCCAGTTCGGTGCCACCCTCAACGATGTGGCGTCTGCCGTCATCGACGGGGGCCTGCATGCGTACCTGCGTGGAAGCGGTTCCCCATTCGGGCACCCACTTATCGCGATGTGTCCGGTTTCGCTGCGCGGCGACGACGACACGACGATCGGCACGCGCGTATCGGCGTTGTTCGTCCGACTCGGCGAGCCTGGAGCCGACATGCCGGACCGGATCCGTCACGTGGTGCACTCGGTCGCCGCCGCCAAGAAGGAGTTGGCCGGCATGTCGGCCAATACGGCCATGACCTATGCGGTCGGACTCATCGCGCTCGCCGGCCTGGGCGCCACCACGCACCTGGATCGCGTCACGCACCCGGCATGCAACCTCGTCATCTCCAACGTGGCGGGCGCCAAGGAACCACGATATCTCAACGGCGCCCGGCTCCTCGGTGTCTACCCGATCTCCGCGCTCGCCGCCTCGATTGGGCTCAATGCCACGCTGGCGTCATACCACGACAGCATGGATTTCGGGTTCGTCGCCAACACCGCCGCACTGGAAGACCTGCCGCGATTGGCTCGTTGCACCCAGCAGGCTTATGAGGAACTGAGGGAAGCGTCGGGGGTACAGCCGTCGCGTCAGGAAAAGGTCCCTTCCCGCAGCGCACACGAGTCGTGATTGCCAAATCAAGGTCTGAAGTCAGGGTAGCGGCGAGGCGTGCGTGAGACCGCGATGAGCCTTGACCGACATGTGACACCGGGCAGCAGCTGGTCGCGCCAGCCCGCGAACGTCGAATTTTCGGGCCGAAGGCGGAAACTCGCGATCGGCCCACTGGTTGTAGGACCATCTCGACGTGCCGACCCGAACGCTCACCGCCGGATCAACCGGCCACGCGCCGACGCACGTCGTCGTCCAGCGACGCCCTGATGAGCGCGGCCGCCAGCCGCGCGTTGCTGTGCTGGGCCAGCGCGGCCAGCTTGTCCGGGTCGGTCGGCAAACCCAGTTGCTGTGCCGCGGCGGTGGCGCGGTCGTCGTAGTACGGCTGCACCCACGGCCAGNCGTCTTGCACTTCCCGTAGGTAGATGTCGGCGCCGGTGTCCCCGATTCCCTTGAACGCCTTGAGCATACGTTTGGCCGCGGCGACGTCGTGGTCGCTGCGGCCGGCGAGTCCGCGCAGGTCGCCGGCGTAGTCGTCGCGGACCCGTTGCGCCATCTCGGTGAGGCGGGTGGCCGAGCTCTCGTCGTAGCGTGCATAGGACGCACGGCCGAATGCGTCGATCATGGTCTGCCGGTCCGATTCGAGGACGGCCTCGGGCGTGCGCAGACCGGCGTTGAACACCTCCCGCGCGGCGCTCACGGCGATGGACGCGTGGATCGGCTTGCTGGCCAGCATGCACAACACCAGAAGCTGGAACAACGGCTTCGGTTCGTCTTTCATGGTGATGCCGGCCTCCTCCGCATAGGTGGTTCCGGCAGCCTCGAGCAGCCGACGCGATACCCGTTTCGGCTCGTCCACGCCGGATTGCGGACCCGCGGGGTGGCCGGGCAAACCGCCGGTCATTTGGGCGGCAGTGCGCGCACGCACCCGACTGCGCGGGCGACCCAGCTCCGGAGCTGGCGTGTGGTCCGCACGCCCGCGGTGTCGACACGCAGCCAGCCGCGGGTCTCCCGCCCGGCCATCACCATCGGGCCGGCATGCGCGCGTGCCGCAAGTTTGTCGGTGTCCTCCGGCGGCACCCGCACCAGCAGGCCACCCTGGCCGCTGACGGCCACGCACATGTTGCCGCCGATCAGAAACGCCAGACCGCCGAACATGCGTTTCTCCTCGACACCCCGCTCGGGGCACAGGATTTCGCGAATCCTGCCGGCCAGGTCTTCGTCGTAGGCCATCGGGCCGAGTCAGTCCGGATCGACCCGGACGGTCAGCAGGTCGCTGCCCATCGGGCGCACGACCGCGCTGTTGAGCCGGGGCAGGTTGCCCAGCCGCCGGACCGGGTCGTCGTCGGGCAACACGTGCGCGTTGCCGCTGCGCCACCGGCCGCCGGTGCGCACCCGCACGGCCGGATTCGCCTTGATGTTGCGCACGTGGTCGGATTGCTCGCCGTGCTCGGAGACCATCCCCGGCAACTGCCGGCCCACCGGGTTGACCAGCAGCCGTTGCGCGCGGTGGACCACGTGCCGTTTGAGACTCACGGGTCCATTCAACGCCGAACGTGACATCGCTGTCACGCTCGGCGCCGAACGTGACACCAGCGTCGCCTGCGCGACCGGCTCAGGCGGCAACCGACACGATCTCGGGCGCCAGCGCCTGCGCGACGATCTCGGCGACGTCGGTCATCGGCCGCACGTCGAGCGCCTCGAGCACCTCGGCGGGGACGTCATCGAGGTCCGGCGCGTTGCGCGCCGGGATGAAAACCGTTGACAGACCNGCACNTTGGGCGGCGAGCAGCTTCTGCTTCACACCGCCGATCGGCAGCACCCGCCCGTTCAGCGTGACCTCGCCGGTCATGCCGACATCGGAGCGTACCTGGCGCCCGGTGGCCATGGAGACAAGTGCCGTCACCATCGTGACACCGGCCGACGGGCCGTCCTTGGGCACCGCGCCGGCGGGCACGTGCACATGGATGCGCCGATCCAGCGCCTTCGGGTCGACCCCCAACCGCGCGGCGTGCGAGCGCACATAGGACAGCGCGATCTGCGCCGACTCCTTCATCACGTCACCCAGCTGTCCGGTCAGCTGCAAGGACCCATCGCCTGGCCCGTCGGATCCAGCGGACCCCGCCTCGATGTAGAGCACGTCGCCTCCCAGTCCGGTGACGGCCAGGCCGGTGGCCACGCCGGGCACCGCGGTGCGTTCGGCCGACTCCGGGGTGAACCGCGGGCGGCCCAGATACGCAACGAGATCCGGCTCGTCGACGGTGATCGGGTCGGCGCTGTCCGACAGCCTGGTGGTCACCTTGCGCAGCGCCTTGGCCAGCAGCCGCTCGAACTGCCGCACGCCGGGCTCGCGGGTGTAGTCGGCGGCGATCCTGCGCAGCGCGGCGTCGGTCACGGTCACCTCATCGGCGCTCAGCGCCGCCCGCTCCCGCTGCCGGGGCAGCAGGTGGTCGCGGGCGATGGCGACCTTGTCGTCCTCGGTGTAGCCGTCGATGGACACCAGTTCCATGCGGTCCAGCAGCGCCGACGGGATGTTCTCGATCACGTTGGCCGTGGCCAGGAACACCACATCGGACAGGTCCAGATCCAGATCCAGGTAGTGGTCCCGGAAGGTGTGGTTCTGCGCCGGGTCGAGCACCTCGAGCAACGCCGCGCTCGGGTCGCCCCGATAGTCCGAGCCCACCTTGTCGATCTCGTCCAGCAGCACAACGGGATTCATCGTNCCGGCCTCGCCGATGGCGCGCACGATCCGGCCCGGCAGCGCGCCCACGTAGGTGCGCCGGTGCCCGCGGATCTCGGCCTCGTCGCGCACCCCGCCCAGGGCGACGCGCACGAAGTTGCGCCCCAGCGCCCGCGCGACGCTCTCTCCCAGCGACGTCTTGCCGACGCCGGGAGGACCGGCCAGCACCATCACCGCGCCGGAGCCGCGCCCGCCGACGACCTGCAGCCCGCGCTGGGCGCGGCGCGCACGCACGGCCAGGTATTCGACGATGCGGTCCTTGACATCGTCCAGCCCGTGATGGTCGGCGTCCAGGATCTCCCGCGCGGCCTTCAGGTCGGTGGAGTCGTCGGTCTTGACGTTCCAGGGCAGGTCCAGCACGGTGTCCAGCCACGTGCGGATCCAGCCGCTCTCCGGGCTCTGGTCGCTGGAGCGTTCCAGCTTGCCGACCTCGCGCAGCGCGGCCTCGCGCACCTTGTCGGGCAGGCCGGCGGCCTGCACCCGGGCGCGGTAGTCGTCCGAAGCGTCGGGTTCACCTTCGCCGAGTTCCTTGCGGATCGCGGCCAGCTGCTGGCGCAGCAGGAACTCCTTCTGGGTCTTCTCCATGCCCTCGCGGACGTCCTCGGCGATCTTGTCGTTGACCTCGACCTCGGCCAGGTGGGTGCCCGTCCAGTCGATCAGCACGCGCAGTCGCTCGGCGACGTCCACCGTTTCCAGCAGCTGCCGCTTCTGCGCGGCGCTCAGATAGGACGCATATCCGGAGGTGTCGGCCAGAGCCGAGGGGTCGGTCAGGCCGTTGACATAGTCGACGATCTCCCAGGCCTCGCGCCTTTGCAGCATGGCCAGCAGCAGCTTGCGGTAGTCCGCCGCCAGGGTTTTGACCTCGTCGGTGGCCTCGGCCGGGGCGACCTCGGTCNCCTCGACCCACAACGCCGGGCCGGGCCCGGACGCTCCCACCCCGATCCGGGCTCGGCGCTCACCGCGCACGACCGCGGCGGTGCCACCACCGGCGATGCGTCCGACCTGCAGAACTTTCGCGATCACCCCGTGCGACGGATCCCGGTCATCGAGGCGGGGCGCGATCAGCAGCTGCCCCGACTCGCTGGCCTGAGCGGCGTCGATCGCCGCACGGGCGGCGTCGTCCAGCACGAGCGGCAGCACCATTCCGGGCAGCACGATCGTGTCGGTGACGAACAGCACCGGGACTGACATGGCGTCGGCCATCAAATCCTCCAAAAATTGAGTCTGCTGCGCTCAACCCGACCCGCCGCTCGTTTGTTCCCATCGGGGCCGCTGCGGTCGCATAATCGGCCCGTGAGGCTGTCGCATCCCGTCCCGCCGCCCCTCGACCCGGAAATCCTCGGGGCCGCGGCCAGAGACCTGGCGCGCACCGGCGGGATCACGTTCCTGGTCGGCGAGGACGCGGTCACGTACGCCGTCGACGGGCCGACGATCCGCGTCGACGACGGGCNGTCCAGCGGCGACACCGTCGTGCGTCTGTCCCGGCCGGCGTGGGACGACATGGTCGGCCAGGTCCGCACGATCATCAACCTGTTGCTCAGCGACGANCTGGCCTTCGAGCGGGGCGGATTCGAGCAGCTGGCCGACTGGGACCCGGTCCTGCGCTACCTGCACGCCGGCATCCCGCCCTACGATCCGGCCCGAATCGATCTCCGGGGGCGGGACCCGTTCGCCGCGTTCACGCCGGACGCGCAGGACGCCGAACTGGCCGCGCAACTGGACACGATGGGCTACCTGCACGTCAAGGGCGTCTTCACCGGCGACGAGATGGACGCCGCCAACCGCGAGGTCGACCGCCTCGCCGCGGCCGCCCGCCCCGGGGACGACCGGTCATGGTGGGTCACCGGCGAGGACGGCGGCCATGTCCTGTGCCGCCTGGTGTACGCGACGCTGCGCTCACCGGTCCTCGCGGCCCTCGAAGGCGACCCGAGGGTGCGCAGACTCGGCACCCTCCTCGACCCCGCGCTGCGCGCCGCGCCCGACCGGATNGAGGGCAGCGCGGTGCTGCTCAAAGTGCCGGGAAACACCAGTGGCCTGTCCAACATCCCCTGGCACCAGGACTGCGGGATGGGTGGGCACGCGATCATGTGCCCCGCGGTCAGCGTCGGGATTCAGCTCACCGGCTCGGACCCCTCGACCGGCAACCTGCGGGTGCTTCCCGGCAGCCACGGCCAGGCCGTTCACCACCGCTGGGAACAACGGCCGGAAGGGGTGCCGGTCGTGAGCATCGACACCGCCCCCGGTGATGTCACCGTCCACGTGCAGGACCTCATGCACGCCTCGCCGCGGCCGACCGGCGCCGGCGGCCGGCGCACCATGTACGTCACTCACTACCCGCCCGCGGTGTGGGAACACGTCGGGCCGGGGGAGGCCTACAACGACCTCGTGCGCAACCGCACCGAACAGGTCGCGCGCCTGCGGTAGCCCGGGTTCACGTCGGCGGCCCGACGGGGCCCAGCCGTCGCAGTTGCGTCACGTGCCGGGGAGAAAGCTCCTCGAGGCAGGTGACACCGAGCAGCCGCATCGTGCGGAGCACCCCTTCTGCCAGGATTTGTATCGCGCGGGCCACGCCGGCCTCGCCGCCGGCCATCAGGCCGTAGAGGTAGGCCCGCCCGACGAGGGTGCACCGCGCCCCCAGCGCGATCGCCGCCACGATGTCGGCGCCGGCCATGATGCCGGTGTCCACCAGGATCTCGGTCTGCGTGCCGAACTCGCGCGCCACCGCGGGCAGCAGGTGGAAGGGCACCGGCGCGCGATCCAGCTGGCGGCCACCGTGATTGGACAACACCATGCCGTCGACGCCGCGCTCGACCACGGCGCGGGCGTCGTCGAGCGTCTGGATCCCCTTGACGACGAGCTTGCCGGGCCACCGGGCCTTGATCCAATCCAGGTCGTCGAAGGTGAGGCTGGGGTCGAACATCGTGTTCAGGTACTCACCGACGGTGCCCGGCCAGCGATCCAGCGACGCGAACGCCAGCGGCTCGGTGGTCAACAGGTCGAACCACCACTTCGGGTGCGGCACCGCGTCGAGCACGGTCCGCAGCGTCAGGGTCGGCGGGATCGTCATCCCGTTGCGGTTGTCGCGCAGCCGTGCGCCCGCGGCCGGGACGTCGACCGTGACCAGCAGCGTGTCGAAACCGGCGTCGGCCGCGCGCTGCACCAGCGCCATCGAGCGGTCGCGNTCGCGCCACATGTAGAGCTGAAACCACTTGCGGCCCCCCGGCGCAGCGGCCACCAGGTCTTCGATCGCGCAGGTGCCCAGGGTGGACAGCGAAAACGGGATCCCGGCCTCCGCCGCCGCCCGCGCGCCGGCGATCTCGCCTTCGGTGTGCATCAACCGGGTGAACCCCGTCGGGGCGATCCCGAACGGCAGGGCCACCGGCTGNCCCAGGACATCCCAGCCGGCCGTCACGTTGCTGACGTCGCGCAGGATGGTCGGGTGAAACTCGATGTCGCGGAACGCTTGTCGCGCGCGCCGGATCGACAGCTCATCCTCTGCGGCGCCGTCGGTGTAGTCGAACGCCGCCCTGGGGGTGCGGCGTTCGGCGATGCGACGCAGGTCTTCGATGGTGTAGGCGGCGTCGAGGCGGCGCTTGGTGCGGTCGAGCTCCNGTCGCTTGAACCTGATCAGCGGCGCCAGGTCGCGGACCCTGGGCACCCGTCGCTTGACTGCCATGCCTACCAGTGTGCAGCCGGCGCCCGGACGTCACGCCCGACGCCCTCGAACGGCCGCGACTACGATGCGCGTCATGAATGCTGCGACCACTCGGATCGGCACGCTGGCCGGCGAGGCGATCGACCTGTTCAACGCGGCAGTGCAGCAGACCCCGCCGGAAAGCTGGGACCGGCCGTCCAACATGGCCGGCTGGAGCCTGCGGGAACTGGCCGGCCACGCCACCGGGAGCGCGGCGAAGATCGTCGCCCACCTCGAGGGCGGGGAAGTCAGTCGCGTCCCCTCGGAGCCGGCCGACTGGGTGTGCGACGACCCGGCGGCGCGGCTGTGTGAGCTGGCGGCCCGGATGCGCGCCGCCTTGCCGCACGCCGACTGGGACGCGCCGCGGCCCTCGCCGCAGGGCGAGGTTCCGCTGCACCGGGCGCTGGTCTATCCCGTGTCGGACCTGGCTCTGCACAGCTGGGACGTGCACCGGTCGCAGGGCCGGCGCATCGAGCTGCCCGACGACCTGCTGACGCTGTGCCGCGAGGTGGTGGAGTCGGTGCCGGAGGCGGCGCTGCGGCGGCCGGGCGGCTTCGGGCCGGCCCAGCCCGTGCCGCCGGACGCGACGCCGACCGCGCGGCTGATGGCCTTTCTCGGGCGTTCGGTCGACTGACGGGGCAGTGCGGCGGCCATGGAATCAGCACCCGACCCCTACGACCTGAAACGCTTCCTGCGGGCGCAGACCCCGGTCTACCGCGCCGTCGTCGAGGAGTTGCGCGGCGGACGCAAACGCACTCACTGGATGTGGTTCGTCTTCCCNCAACTGCGCGGCCTGGGTAGCAGCGAGATGGCGGATCGCTACGGGATCTCCTCGCTGGGGGAGGCGCGCGCCTACTTACGGCACAGCGTGCTCGGGGNGCGGCTGCGGGAGTGCACGCGATTGGTCAACCAGGTGCAGGGCCGTTCGGCCGCCGAGATCTTCGGTTCGCCCGACGACCTCAAGCTGTGTTCGTCGATGACGCTGTTCACCGCCGCCACCGACGACGACGCTGATTTCGTCGCGCTGCTCGACAAGTACTACGACGGCCGGCGTGATCGGTTGACGCTGGAACGGCTGGGATCCGGCTAGGCGAAGCTCAGGATCCGCCACCCGTGCGGCTCGACCACCACCTCGTCGACGATCTCCTGCGGCGGCGCCGACGAGCCCGCCTCGACGCGCGCACGCCCGCCACCCAGTTCGTCCACCGCCAGGAGCAGCGGCTCGTCGTCGAGGTTGAGCGCGACCACCAAAGCGTGCTCGCCGCTGCGCGTTTCGTAGACGTAGTGCAGGTTGGACAGCCGCAGCGCGGTCGTCGCCGCCGCGTGCAGCCACGGGTGGCGGCGGCGCAAGCCGATCAGGAATTGATGCAATGCCCACACCTCGGCGCCGAAGGCATCCAACGGCATTGGGGGAGTACCGAACTCGGGACGAACCGCGTCGTCACCGCCGAACCGCTCCTCCTTGACGCCGCGCAGCCCGAACTCGTCGCCGGCGTACACGCTGGGCACACCCCCGACGGTGAGCAGGACAACCAGCGCATGGGCCAGATGTTCGCGACNCTCGAGCCGGCTGGCGATGCGCGTGACGTCGTGGTTGCCGACGAACGTCAGCGGGGCGAAGCGGCCCAGGAACTCGTTGTGCCGCTGCAGCGCCCAGTCCAGCTCGAAGAAGTTGCCGTCGTTGAGGCCGCTCCAGATCGCCTTCCACAGCTCGTACTGGGTGGCCGAGTCGAACCCGGCCTCCGCGACCACCGCGGCGTAGTCGCCGTGGATGAGCTCCCCGACGAACCAGGCATCCGGGAACCGTTCGCGCACGCGCGGCAACGNAGCAGCCCAGAAGTGTTGCGGCACGGCGTATGCCGCATCGAGCCGCCAGCCGTCCGCACCCCGGCCCAGCCAGTGAGCCATCACGTCGGCGGTGTAGTCGACGACCTCGGGGTTGTCGTGGTTGAGGGTGATGAGCCCCGAGTGGCCCTCGAAAGTGTGGAAACGGCCGGGGCGCCCGCGAAACCAGCGCGNGGCGGCGTCGTTGTGCGGCGCCTCGCGATACCTCGCGAAGTCCACCCCGACGTGGTTGAACACGCCGTCGAGCAGCACCCGCAGACCGCGGCGTCGCGCCTCGGTGACGAGGTGGTCGAAGTCGGCGTCGTCGCCGAGGCGGGGATCGATGCGGAAGTGGTCGGTGGTGTCGTACCCGTGGGTGCGCGAGGCGAAGATCGGGCCCAGCGCAATCCCCGACGCCCCCAGTTCGATGGCGTGGTCAAACCAGCCGACGAGCCGCCGCAACCGGTGTTGATCCGGCTGCGGCGGCCCCGCCGGCGTGGGCTCCGCCGACTCGGGGTACGCGCCGACGAAACCCAGCGGGTAGACCTGCCACCAGATCGCGTGGCCGATCCAGGCGGGTTCCGTCACGAAGTCACGGTCAGCCGACACCGGCCAGCGTCTCGGCGGCGATGATCGCCTGCGCCACACCGGACACGATCGCGGCGACTTTCAACGCCTCCTGGACGGCCTCTCGGCTCATCCCCGCCTCGCGCAGCGTGTGCTCGTGGGAGGCAACGCAATCCGGGCATCCGTTGATCGTCGAGACCGCGAAGCACCACAGCTCGAAGTTCGCCTTCTCCACGCCGGGATTGGCGATGATGTTCATCCGCAATCCCGCGCGCAGATCGTCGTACTTGCCCTCGAGGAAGCCGCGGCCCCGGTAGAACACGTTGTTCATGCCCATGATCGAGGCCGCCCCGAGTGCCGCACTGTACGCCTCGGCGGACAGCACGTCGGCCGCTTCGNCCCCGATCTCGGCCAGTACCTGGGTATTCCGGGTCGCGGCGGCGCTGGCCAGCAGGGTGCCCCACAGCTGTTCCTCGTTGAGCTCCGTGCTGCGCGCGATCGAGCCGAGGTTGAGCTTGAGATCCTTGGCGTACTCGGGCAGCGCGTTCTTGAGGTTTTCAACGCTCACTGTCGCCTCCTAACCAGGCTGGTCCGGCCGGAATTGCGGCCGCGATCAGGCAGACGCCTTGAGCAGCTCGGCGGCGTTGAGCGTCGGGTCGCCCTTGCGCCAGTTGCAGGCGCACAGCTCGTCGGACTGCAGCGCGTCCAGNACCCGCAGCACCTCCTCGACGTTGCGGCCCACGGATCCCGCGGTGGCGGAGACGAACTGGATCTCGTTGTTGGGGTCGACGAGGAAGGTCACCCGGTCGGCCACCCCGTCGGCGTTGAGCACCCCGGTCGCCAGGCACAGCTCCCGCTTGATGTCCGAGAGCATCGGGAAGGGCAGCGTCTTGAGGTCCTCGTGCTGCGCGCGCCAGTTGAAGTGCACGAACTCGCTGTCGATCGACACCCCGAGCACCTGGGCGTCGCGGTCCGCGAACTCGTCGTTCAGCTTGCCGAACGCCGCGATCTCGGTGGGGCACACGAAGGTGAAGTCCTTCGGCCAGAAGAAGACCACGCGCCATTTGCCGGGGTGGTCTTCGCTGGTGATGGTGGTGAAGTAGTCGCCGGGGTCGTTGGCGTCGACCTTCGAGAGGTCACCGGGGATCAGCGCGGTCAGCTGGTAGGTGGGGAACTGGTCGCCGATCGTCAGCAATGACATATCGCTCCTCTAACTCGGTTTCGCAATGGGATTGGGGGGCTTGTGCCTTCCATGTTGCCCTCACGGCACTGTGAAGTAAAGGTGATTTTTCACACTATACTGATAAGTATGCCCGATAAGAATTATCAGCCGACGATCGCGGGGCTGCGCGCATTCGTCGCGGTGGCCGAGAAGCGGCACTTCAGCAGCGCAGCACCCGCCCTGGGCGTGAGTCAGTCGACGCTGTCGCAGGCGCTGGCGGCCCTGGAGAACGGCCTGGGTACCCAGCTGATCGAGCGGTCGACCCGGCGCGTCTTCTTGACCCCGGAGGGCGCGCAGCTCCTCCCGCACGCCCAGTCCGTGGTGCATGCGGTGGACGCGTTCACCGCCGCCGCGGCGGGCACCGCCGACCCCTTGCAGGCCAGCCTGCGGCTGGGGCTGATCCCGACGGTGGCGCCCTACGTGCTGCCGACGGTGCTGGCCGGGGTCGCCGAGCAGCTTCCCGACCTGACCTTGCGGGTGATCGAGGACCAGACCGAGCGGCTGCTGGCGGCCCTGCGCGAAGGCGCGCTGGACGCGGCGCTGATCGCGTTGCCCGCCGATGCCGCCGGAATCACCGCGATCCCGATCTACGACGAAGACTTCGTGCTCGCGCTGCCCCCCGGGCATCCGCTGTCGGGCCGGCGACGGGTCCCGACGACCGCGCTGGCGCAGCTGCCGCTGCTGTTGCTCGACGAGGGCCACTGCCTGCGCGACCAGGCGCTGGACGTCTGCCGCATGGCGGGTGTGCGGCCCGAGCTGGCCAACACCCGGGCGGCGTCGCTGTCGACCGCGGTGCAGTGCGCGACCGGCGGTCTGGGCGTGACCCTGATCCCGCGGACGGCCGTCCCGGTCGAGGCGGCGAGAAGCCGGCTGGGGCTCGCCGAGTTCGCCATGCCCCGCCCGGGCCGGCGGATCGGCCTGGTGTTCCGTGCCTCCAGCCGACGCCACGAGTCCTACCGGCGGCTGGCCGGGATCATCGGCGGGCTGATCGGCGCCGAACACCGGGTGCGCCTCGTCAAAGGGGAGCCCACCGGATAGGGCGGCGACTGTAGGTTCTGCGTATGGAGAAGGTAATCGCCGTACTGATGCGCCCCGACCCCGACGACGCCTGGTGCGCGCGCCAGCGGGGCCCGGTCGCCGACGANTTGTTGGGGCTCGGCGTGGCGGGGCTGGCCGTCAACGTCCGCGACGGCGCGGTGCGCCACTCGCTGATGACCCTGACGACGCTGGACCCGCCGGTGGCCGCGGTGGTGAGCCTGTGGACCCAGCAGTGCTACGGCGAACAGATCCGGGCGGCGCTGCGCCTGCTCGGCCGCGAATGCGACCGGCTCGCCGCCTACCTGGTGACCGAGTCGGTGCCGCTTTCCGCACCGCCTACCGAACCAGGTTCTCGCACAACGGGACTGGCCAACATCGCGTTGCTGCGCCGGCCCGCGCACCTGGACAAGGCGACCTGGCTGGACCGTTGGCAGGGCGACCACACGTCGGTGGCCATCGAGACCCAGTCGACGTTCGGCTACACCCAGAACTGGGTGGTGCGCGCCCTCACCGCGGACGCCCCGGAACTCGAGGCCGTGGTCGAAGAGCTGTTCCCCACCGAGGCGATCACCGACCTGCGGGCGTTCTTCGGCGCCGCGGACGACGACGAGCTACAGCAACGGCTGGGCCGGATGGTCGCCAGCACCGGCGCATTCGGCGCCAACGAGAACATCGACACGGTGCCGACCAGCCGCTACGTCTTCACCACACCGTTCAAGGAGTGAGGAACCCCCATGACGACACTGCGTGACGCCGTGGCGCTGGCGGCCGAGCAGAGCGGTCTGGCGGTGGTGTCCACCGTCCGCGCCGACGCCACGGTCCAGGCGTCGCTGGTCAACGTCGGCCAGTTGCCCCACCCGGCCACCGGTGCACCCTCGCTGGGCTTCACCACGTACGGCAAGGTCAAGCTCGCCAACCTGCGGGCGCGGCCGCAGCTGGCGGTCACGTTCCGCAACGGATGGCGGTGGGCGACGGTCGAGGGGCGCGCGGAGCTGGCCGGCCCGGACGACACCGCGCCCTGGCCGGCCGACGCCGACCGGTTGCGGCTGCTGCTGCGCGAGGTGTTCACCGCCGCCGGCGGCACCCACGACGACTGGGACGAATACGACCGCGTGATGGCCGCGGAGCGCCGCGCCGTGGTGCTGATCGCGCCGACCCGCGTCTACGGCAACGCCTGAACAGCCAGACGTTAGGCTGCAGCGGTGATCCTGCGGATCGACGACCACAGCCGGGTGCGGACGCTCACCCTCAACCGGCCCGAGGCGCTCAACGCCTTCAACGAGGCGCTCTACGACGCCACGGCCGAGGCGCTGCTGGCCGCCGCCGACGATCCCGATGTCGCGGTCGTCCTGCTGACCGGCACGGGCCGCGGCTTTTCCGCCGGCACGGATCTCGCCGAGATGCAGGCCCGCATCACCGACCCGGACTTCGCCCCGGGCAAGCACGGCTTCATCGGGCTGATCGATGCGCTCAGCGCGTTCCCCAAGCCCCTGATCTGTGCCGTCAACGGGGTCGGGGTGGGAATCGGCGCCACGATCCTGGGCTATGCCGATCTGGTGTTCATGTCGTCGAGCGCCCGGCTGAAGTGCCCGTTCACCAGCCTGGGTGTGGCGCCCGAGGCGGCGTCGTCCTATCTGCTGCCGCAGCTGGTCGGCAGGCAGAACGCCGCCTGGCTGTTGATGTCCTCGGAATGGGTCGACGCCGCGGACGCGCTGCGGATGGGCCTGGCGTGGCGGGTGTGCGAGCCGGAGCAGCTGCTGCCCGAGGCGCGCCGGCACGCCGAAATCCTGTCGTCCCGGCCGATTTCGAGCCTGATGGCCGTCAAGCACACGATGGTCGAGCCGGTGCGCCCCGAGATCGCGGCAGCCCGCGCGCGGGAGAACGCCCACTTCGCCGAGCTGATGGGGGCGCAGGCCAACGCCGCGGCGCTGGCGGACTTCAACAAGGGCCGCTAGCGCGATGCGGCGGGCTGCAGTTCGGCTTCCCGGCCGGCTTCCCGATCGGCCGACGCGGCGATGATCGCCCGCAGCGTGCGCCTGCAACGCCCGCAGTCCGCACCGGCGCCGCACGCGGCGGCAACCTCTTTGGACGTCGACGCCCCGCGCGCGACGCACTCGGACACGGTGTGGGTGGTGGCCCCGACACACAGGCATACGTACATCAGCACGCCCTCCGCACGCCGGCGAAGTCCCCTTGGGGAACGGGTTCGAACACGGGACCGGGCGACCGCGATCCGGCCTGGCCCACGGCGTCCCGCGTCATCGGGAGCCGGAGTGGAGACGCCGGGCGAATGGGTCGCATATTAGTGGAGTCTAACCTAAGTCGATGAGTGGAGTCTAACCTCCGCCGGGTGTTAGCTGGGTCACTCCCGGCCACCGCCGCCACGCACTGAGCGCAGCCATACCTTTCTGGAAGATTGCTCCGCGGCATGGCAAAGTGCGACTACAGGCGGCATCGGGGGGCCACAGCCCAGCCTTCCGTGCCCCGGTCAGAACATGTCGGCTTTCACACCCCAAGGAGTGACCGTGCAAGGTGATCCGGACGTTTTGCGCCTGCTCAACGAGCAGCTGACCAGCGAGCTCACCGCCATCAACCAGTACTTCCTGCATTCCAAGATGCAGGACAACTGGGGCTTGACGGAGGTGGCCAAACACACCCGCGAGGAATCGTTCGACGAGATGCGGCACGCGGAGGCGATCACCGACCGCATCCTGCTGCTCGACGGCCTGCCCAACTATCAGCGCCTCTTCTCGCTGCGCATCGGCCAGACGCTGCGCGAGCAGTTCGAGGCCGACCTGGCGATCGAACACGAGGTGCTCGACCGCCTCAAGCCGGGCATCATCATGTGCCGGGAGAAGCAGGACACCACCACCGCCAACCTCTTCGAGCAGATCGTGGCCGACGAGGAACTGCACGTGGACTATCTCGAGACGCAACTCGAGTTGATGAACAAGCTCGGCGAGGAGCTGTACCTGGCGCAATGCGTGTCCCGCCCGCCGGGCTCGCAACAAGCGGGCGGTTAAGCACAGCTCCGGGGCGCCCCGAGGCCGCGCCGGCCGGCACGAGAACGTGTTCCAGAAATAGTCACCGCGGGCGTACGATCCTGCCATGAGCCGAATCGGAACCTTCGCCGACGACGACATAGCCGGCTGGTTTACCAAATCTCCTGACCTCGGCGGCGCCCTGGGCGGCTTCAGCCAGGCGGTCTACACCAAGAACCGGCTGCCTTTGCGGACCCGCGAACTGGCGCGCGCGGTGATCGCCCACAGCAACGAGTGCGTCGTCTGCGTCAACACCCGCGACGCCGACGGCCCGGCGTCCGGCGTCGACGAAGACCTGTACGACCACGCGCTGGAATGGCGCACGTGGCCCGGCTACAGCGAGCAGGAGCGGCTGGCGGCCGAGTTCGCGCACCGGTTCGCCACCGAGCACACGGAGCTGCGCGACGACGAGGAGTTCTGGAGCCGCTGCGCCGAGCACTTCTCCGACGAGTTGCTGGCCGACCTGGCCATCTCGTGCGCACTGTGGGTCGGCATGGGACGCGTGCTGCGGACCCTGGACATCGGCCAGGCCTGCCAGCTGACGCTGCCCAGCCGCGCGTAGCCGCCGGCATCGGGTCGCCGCACCCGTCGCGACACATGACCGGCTGCGACGACACGCCGTGGCGCGTCGCAGTCGTTTATGTCTCGCGGGCACAGATCCCGACATCGAGGGGGGCCGCCGGTGAAGATCCGATTCGGCGTCGGGCTGGGCGCGAACACCGCGCCCGACGAGCTCGCCGGCATCGTCGACCACCTGGAGCGCGGCGGGGTGGACTCGCTGTGGTTCTCCGAGTTGGTGTACTCCCCGGCGGTGGACCCGATGGTCGGGATGGCCTACGCGCTGGCCCGGACGTGCCGGCTGAAGGTCGGCACGTCGGTGGCCGTTCTCCCCGGGCGGCATCCGGTGCTCGTCGCCAAGCAGCTGGCCTCCCTGGCGGCCGTCGCGCCGGGTCGGGTCCTGCCCGTCTTCGGCCTGCGTCCGGCCATACCGGCCGAACGCGAGGTGTTCGTGGTTCCCGAGGGGAAACGGGCGGCGGTGTTCGACGAGTCGCTGCGGGTGCTGCGCTCCGCGCTGGTCGACGGCTCGGCCGGCTACGCCGGTGACTATTTCACCGTGAGCGCCACTGCGGTCGCGCCGCGGCCGTCGCCCCCGCTGGACATCTGGCTGGGCGGCTCGGCGCCGGCNGCGTTCCGGCGCATCGGCACGCTGGCCGACGGCTGGCTGGGCAGCTTCCTGACCCCGGCCGAGGCGCGGGCCGGGCGCGACGCGATCGAAGCGGCAGCGGCGCGGGCCGGGCGGGGAATCGAACCGGACCACTTCGGCATCTCCCTGGCGGTCGGCGACGGTGAGCTGTCCCCGGCGATGGTCGCGGTGGCGCGGCGCCGCCGTCCGGACCTCGATCCCGGCGAGCTGATCGCCGCCGACTGGGACCGGCTGCACCGCCAGCTCGACGCCTACATCGCCGCGGGATTGTCGAAATTCGTCATCCGGTCGGCGGGCGGTGCGCCCGCCGACCAGTTCATCGACCGGTTCGCGGGCGAGTTGCTGGACCGCCAAACCTGATCGGGCTCTCAAGGCTGGGAAGATGACTGCCATGACCGGCACACCCCTTGCCGCCGCCGCGATCGCCCAACTCGAAGCCGAAGGCGTCGACACCGTCATCGGCACCGTCGTCAACCCCGCGGGACTCACCCTGGCCAAGACGGTGCCCATCCGGCGGACCAACACCTTCGCCGACCCCGGCCTGGGCGCCAGCCCCTCGTGGCACGCCTTCGCGATCGACCAGACCGGCATCGCCTTCACCGACCACATCGGCGTCATCGGCGATCAGCGCCTGCGCATCGACCTGTCGGCGCTGCGCATCGTCGGCGCGGGGCTGGCCTGGGCGCCCGCCGCCTTCTACGAGCAGGACGGCACCCCCGTGCCCGCCTGCGGCCGCGGCACGCTCGGCAGGATCGAGGCCGCACTCACCAAGGCCGGCATCGAGGCCCTGATCGGCCACGAGATCGAGTTCCTGCTGGTCGATCCCGCCGGGGGGAGGCTGCCGTCGGCGTTGTGGGCGCAGTACGGCCTGGCCGGCGTCCTCGAGCACGAGGCGTTCGTTCGCGACGTCAACTCCTCGGCCACCGCCGCCGGCATCGCGATCGAGCAATTCCACGCCGAGTACGGGGCCAACCAGTTCGAGATCTCGCTGGCGCCGCATCCCCCGGTGGCCGCCGCCGACCAGCTGGTGCTGACGCGGCTCATCATCGGACGCGCGGCCCGCCGCCACGGGCTGCGCATCAGCCTGTCACCGACNCCCTTTGCGGACAGCGTCGGATCGGGTGCCCACCAACATTTTTCGCTCAGCATGCCGGAGGGGCCGCTGTTCTCCGACGGCACCGGCGCCGAGGGGATGACGCCGGCGGGGGAGAGCGCGGTGGCGGGCGTGGTGCACGGACTGCGCGAGGCGCAGGGCGTGCTGTGCGGGTCGATCGTGTCCGGCCTGCGGATGCGGCCCGGCAACTGGGCCGGCGCCTACGCGTGCTGGGGCACCGAGAACCGGGAGGCCGCAGTGCGATTCGTCAGGGGAGGCCCCGGCACGCCGTACGGGGGCAACGCCGAGGTGAAGGTCGTCGACCCGTCGGCGAACCCTTACCTGGCGTCCGCGGCGATCCTGGGCCTGGCGCTCGACGGCATCAACAACCAGGCCGCGTTGCCGCCCCAGGCCACTGTCGACCCGGCGACGCTGTCGGACTCCGACCGCGACCGCGACGGCATCGCGGCGCTGCCCACCGACCAGGCGGAGGTGATTGGCGCACTGGACGATTCGGCGCTGCTGCGGCGGGTTTTGGGCGACGCCGCGGTGGACGCGGTCGTCGCGGTGCGCCGCCTGGAGCACGAGCGTTACGGCGACCTCGGCCCCGAGCAACTCGCGGACAAGTTCCGGATGGCCTGGAGCCTGTGACCGAGCTGGCGCGGCACATCGAAGGCGTGACGCTGATCGATCAGCACGTCCACGGGTGCTGGTTGGCGGCGGGGGACCGGGCACGGTTCGAGAATGCGCTCAACGAGGCCAACACCGAGCCGCTCGCCGAGTTCGACTCGGGGTTCGACTCGCAACTGGGCTTCGCGGTGCGCGCCCACTGCGCACCCGTCCTCGGCCTGCCCGGACATGCCGCGGCAGAAGACTATTGGGAGCGTCGCAGCCGCCACAGCGAGATCGAACTGGCCCGGCTGTTCCTGTCGTCGGCGGGGGTGGGCGACTGGCTGGTGGACACCGGGGTCGGCAGCGACGTCGCCGGCGTCGCGGAGCTGGAAGCGTTGTCGGGCAACCGCGCCCACGAGATCGTCCGCCTCGAGGAGGTGGCCGAGCAGGCCGCGCAGGCCCCCGGCGACTACGCGGCAACGTTCGGGGAGATCCTGCACCGGCGCGCGGCGTCGGCAGTCGGTACCAAGTCGGTCCTGGCGTATCGGGGCGGGTTCGACGGCGACCTGACCGAGCCGTCGGCCGCGGAGGTCGCCCGCGCCGCGAGCCGCTGGCGCGACCGGGGCGGGGTTCGGTTACGCGATCGCGTGCTGCTGCGCTTCGGCCTGCATCAGGGGCTGCGGCTGGGCCTGCCCCTGCAATTGCACGTCGGCTTCGGNGACCGGGACTGCGACCTGTACAAGGCCAATCCGCTGCTGCTGCTTGACTTTCTGCGACGTTCCGGCGACACCCCGATCGTGCTGCTGCACTGCTACCCCTACGAGCGGGAGGCCGGCTATCTGGCGCAGGCTTCAACAACGTCTATCTCGACGGCGGCCTGAGCATCACCCATCTGGGGGCGCGCGGGCCGGCGTTCATCGCCCGGATGCTGGAGATGGCGCCCTTCCGCAAAATCCTGTACTCCTCGGACGGGTTCGGCCCGGCGGAGCTGCACTTCCTGGGAGCGAGGTTGTGGCGCAACGGCATTCACCGGGTGCTGCGCGGCTTCGTCGACAACGGCGACTGGAGCGAGGCCGACGCGCTGCGGGTGGTCGATCTGATCGCCCGCGGCAACGCCGCCCGCGTCTACCGCCTGGCTGCGCGGTAGCCCGCGCTAGTCGAGGCGCGTCGCCGCGACCACCCAGATGGGCATGTGCACCCGGTGGTCGTGCAGCAGCGGCCCGATGACGGCGAGTTGGTCCTGCAGCGGTTTCATCCGCTGCTCCCAGGCCGGGTCGGACCCCACGTTCTCCATGCGCGTGAGGGTTTCGGGCCCGAACCGCGCCACATACGTGGAGGTGCCGAGGTGGTCGAGACGCCACCGCCCCGCGTCGAGCACCCGCTCGAAGTTGTCGGCCGGCAGTCCGTCCCACTGGATGCCGTTGACGTTGTGACGACCGAATTCGAACATGAACAGCCGCGCCCCGGGCCTGGTGGCCCGGCGCAGGGCCTGCACGTAGCGGGTCTGGGTCTCCTCGTCGTCGAGGAAGACGTGATAGAAGGCGCTGTCGACGACCGTGTCGAAGCGGCCCTCGAAGCCGTCCAGCACCGTGGCGTCGGCGACCTGGAAGTCGACCGCGACCCCGGCGGCCGCGGCCCTGCGCGTGGCCTGCTCGATCGCCGACGCCGACCCGTCGACCCCGGTGGTCGAGTAGCCCTTCGACGCGAAGTGAATGGCGTGATAGCCCGGACCGGTGCCCGGGTCGAGCACCTGACCGCGCAGTCCGCCGAAGGCCACCAACTGCTGGACCACGGGCTGCGGCCCGCCGATGTCCCACGGGACGCGGCTGGGTTCGGACTGGCCGTAGAGCGCCTCGAAATCCATGTGGGGCCGGTCGCTCATCAGCTTCCCCTTTTGTAGACAGACTCGTTCTCTAATTCGGTCGAGCCTAACGCGTTGCGCCGGGGCCCGCCAGCGGCGACACGCACCGTGTCACACCCCGCGCGCACAATCGGAGCATGAACCGAGACGACGACACCGCCGAGGTCGTGGAACCCACCCGGGCGATCGCCCCCGCACCGGCGTCAGTGGTGCACGCGTGGGGTGACGAGCCCGAGGAGGCGTGGCGACACGACAGGTGGTCCCTGCTGCGCAGGCTCGCCGACGGCCGGCTCGTCACCGCCGTGATTGCGGCGGTGGCTGTCGCGGCGGTGTCCGTCGCGGCGACGCTGGCGCTGACCGCACCGCACGGGGAGCACTTCAGCATCAGGCCGCCCGTCGAGGTGCTGCCGCCGCCCGCGCCGCCACCCGCAGCGGCACCCGCACCGAAAGCGGCGCCACCCCAGGCGCCGCCGCCCAAGGCATCCCCGCCACCGGTGCGACCGGCGCCGCGGGTCCGGGCGGCACCGCCGGTCCAGCCGTTCCCACCCGCCGCGGAAGGAAGATTCGCCGATGCACTGCGCGGCGACGACGGGATGTGGTTGCGGAATCCCGCGCGGGCCGACGCTCAGGCCGGGCAACTCTGCAGCGACCTGGCCGGTGGCGGCAGCGTCGACGACTACATCAGGGGGACGCTGCGCAAAAGTCCGCAGCTGACGCCGCAGGAGGCGACGCGGGCCGTCTGGGACGCCGTGGACGCCTACTGCCCGCAGTACGGCGACCGATAGGGGCGCTGGGATCCAGTGGGAATGTTCAGGTGCGGCGTTCGGCGGCGGCGATGCCGCCTTTGAGGAGCTCGTCGATGACCTTCTTGAACACCGGATACATCAGCCGGTCGACACCGGGGATCTTCAGCGTCGACCGGAGATGCCAGCTGA
>JGI24721J26819_10001481_pt1 | contig 26442 bp, 28 predicted proteins | sample YelNatPaOPGAMG01_FD_26819 | JGI IMG/M metagenome (IMG submission 26819) | reverse complement strand
TCGCTTCCTCCCATGGCCCTTGGCATGGTCAGAACCGCTGGACCACTGCTGCCATGCCTTTATTAATTTCATGTTTACCTTTCCCTGCGAGGTATGATCACTCTTTGCCAAAAACAAGTCAATCAGTAAAAAACTGTTTTATCTGTAAAAAAAACCTGATGTTTGTATCAGAAAAAACCTGATATGGGAAAAAATCTGTTAATTAATAAATAGTTAGTTTATAATTATATATATATAGAAGAAAGTTAAAAAATACTTTAATATATATATCAAAAAAATTAAGATTAATAATTATATTTAAATTAAAGCATGCCAACAGTTGGGATATTATCATAAACCGGCTAATAACATATGTCAAGCTGATCGGATCATACCTGTTTCGGCGGGATAAGAGTAGGCAGGTTCACTCGCTCATAGTCCACAGGGGGGATCCCGGGGGCAGACCAGCCGCTTGGTCCTCGGGCGCCTGGATCGGGGGGGTAGCCGGTCAGGACCCGTAGAAGGCCGCCCCGGCGGACCGGGCCCCCAGCGGCTGCGCCTGCTGCCGGGCCGGACAAACCCTGCGGCCAACCAAAAAGTTACCGAAACCCGCGCCTCCGGGCCTTTGCCATTTTTTCTTCTATAATTTAAAATACATGGGAAAGGAGGAGCACCATGAGCGAACCGAACATACTGGTGGAGAAACATGATCTCATCGGCTTTATCACCCTGAACCGGCCGCACGCCATGAACACCTTTAACGTCCCGTTTGCCCGGGAACTGAATGACGCCTTGTGGCAGATGGAGAACGACCCTGAAGTGCGGGTGGTGGTGATCGACGCCAATGGCAAGCATTTCTCCACAGGCATTTCCCTGGATGAGTTTCACGGCAAAACCAGCAAGGAATTCCGCGAATTTATTCGCTTGATGGACGAACACAATCACACCATTGCCCGGATGAAAAAACCGGTGATCGCCTCGGTCAAGGGTTACGCCCTGGCCAACGGCGCGGGCTTGTCTTTCGCCTGCGACCTGACCGTGGCGGCGGAGGACGCCAAATTCGGGACCACCGCCATCAACGTGGGGCTTATCTGCCTGGGGCCGGCGGCGCCCTTGTCCCTCAATGTCGGCCGCAAAAAGGTCCTGGAAATGGTGCTGACCGGGGATATCATCTCCGCCGCGGAGGCCGAAAGGCTGGGACTGGTCAACAAGGTGGTGCCCAATGACCAATTGGCGGAGGCCACACTGGAGCTGGCGAAAAAGCTGGCGGCCAAAAGCCCTCTGGCCCTGCGGGCCGGCAAAGCCGGAATCTATGGCATGCAGGGCGTGCCCTATCACCAGGCCGTGGACATGCTGAGCGACCAATTCGCGGCTCTCTGCTGCACCGAAGACGCCAGTGAAGGGGTCAGGGCCTTCCTGGAGAAAAGGAAGCCCACCTGGTGTGAGCGGTAGCAGGGGGAGATTGCGGTTTTCCGGTTAATGTCGCCTGGCAGGCCGGAGAGGGCTGTAACCAAGGCTGCCTGGGAAAGAATCTTGCGCCGGGGGCAGCCGGCGCGGCCATCGACAAACCGCGGTTGGCCTGAATTTGGAAAAGCTTGGAAGGTAAATCTCAATGAACGTCGAAGAAATCATGAAAGAACATGGATTCAACCTGTCGGCCAGTTGCGCCGGGAAAGCGTCCTTTACCAAGTGGATCAAATACCACGGCAAACGCGCCTATATCACCGTCCATGACGCCAGCGGGGAGAACTTCCCCACCACCCTGGACGAGCCCGTCCGGGTAACGATCCACGACCTCAAATCCGGGGACCCCCTGGAATCTCCCCGGGAGGTCAGCTCACTCAACGCCTACCTGGCCACCCTCACGGAGTAACTGCCACCAGGGTTGAACGGACAGACAGGGGCGGGTTCAAATCCCGCCCCTCCGGGCCGCCGCGGCAAATTGGCGAAACCAGATCATAAGCCCTGCTGATCCCTTTTCCCCCGAAAAGCCCGATTAGTCTTTGGGGGCGGCGCGGCCGCGGCGAATAAGCCGTCAGCAAGGCCGGCACCGCCGGGATCGCCGCCAGGGCCGCCCGCGGTTCCAGCCGACGATAGGTCAGGTGAAAAGAGGCGATTTGCCGTTCGGACCAGCAGGTTCCAAGCCCCCACCCCCCGGTCCATAATGCTCCTCCCAGAATAATGAAAATAGGGAACAGTTTCCAGGGCAGCCGCCCTGACCCCGCAACATTGCCGTTCAGTTGCCGGAGACCTTCGAAAAACCTTGCAAGGAGCACGATTCTTTTGCCATCCCGGTTGAAACAGGATTTCCCTGACTCCAGGAACCAGGTCAGGACATTTATTGGGAGGGCCTGAAGGGGGGGCAGGCACCGGTCACCTGAAATGGAGTTCGATCGGTCAGGATCATTTTTTGGGCTTGGCCGCCAGGCGGAAAATATGTTGAAGAGATGACATCAGCCGTCTGATGCGGGGTTCAAGATATTCCGGCAGTTGTCGGGGGATGTCTCCATAGCGGGCCAAATGCTTGCCGGTCAGTTCTTCCAGGTTGGTCAANAGAACCGCACAACTCCCCCAGATGCTGTGGGCGGCTTCACGCATCCTGCCTTCCAGGGCCAGGTCATCCCGAAACTCCTGGAGGACAGATCTCATTTCCGCGATTTCAGAGAGAAGGGCGTCCCGGTCTGAGGGGGAGAGCGAATTGTGCTCCGAGTAGAGAACCGACCGGTGTTCCCGCCCCCGGGCCCATTCTTCAAATTCGCAGAGGGTTTCGTCCAGGATGCCCAGGGTGGTTTCGAGGCCCCGTCTAAGATTATCGCCGAGCTGCATAAATTAAGATTCTGACCTCCTCAGGTTCACTTCGACCGGCGATAAGGCTTGGTTACTTCGGCGTTATCAGGGAAAGAAGCCGTCGCCACCGGGGTAGTGGCTCAGGCGGGGGCGGCGCACCCCAGTTCCACGGGGGCGGCGGTTCTGCAATTTCCCCTAAATAAAGCCCCCTGGCCAGATGAGTATGCCACTCGGTCCCCGGCGGGAGGAATTCCAGGGGATGGGGGAACCACCATTCACAGGCTTTGGGGAAATGCAGGGACAGAGACCTGTCGGCCCGCTTGGGGTTGAGGCGATAGAGAGCCCGGCACTGATAAAGGGTTTTGATCTCAATTTCGCCGAAGATCCTTATGGGGAGCAGATAAAGGCAGGGTTTCGCTTCCTCGCTTAAAGCCTCCGGAATCGGGCATTGTCCGCAGACGGACGCCAGATATCGGGCATCACCCCCTGCGAGTCCCAGGCGGTGATTCCCTCCGGCCAGGCACACGATTTCTTTGTCGGCAGTGCCTGCCAGCGGTCGCTCCAGGCGATAGAGGCAAGCTCTGAGGACCTTTTCCCCGCCCCTCATTCAGTACCTGCTCCCTGGTGGCTCAAGGGTGTAAATGGAAAAATTTTTAGGCGCTTGGTTGCCGGCGGCTTAGGCGGCCGGCCGCGCCGCCTTTGGAATGTTCAGCCCTTACGATATGGGTTGCCGAAGACTGCGGCGTGCCCCAATTCCGCCTCAATTTCCAGGAGGCGGTTATACTTGGCGATGCGTTCGCTGCGGCATACCGACCCGCTCTTGAGTTGGCCCCCGCCCAGGGCCACTGCCAAGTCGGCGATAAATGGGTCTTCGGTTTCGCCGGAGCGATGGGAAATAACAAAACCCCAGCCCGCCTGGCGGCACAACTGGACGGCCTCCATGGTCTCGCTGACGGTGCCGATCTGGTTTAGCTTAATGAGCACGGCGTTGGTGGATTTTTCGGAGATTCCCCGGGTGATGAACTTGGGATTGGTCACGTAATTGTCATCCCCCACGATTTGGATCCTGTCCCCGAGGGCCCGGGTAAGTTCCTTGAACCCCTGCCAATCGTTTTCCGCCAGGCCGTCTTCAATGGACACGATGGGATATTTCGCCGCCCAGGCCTCATAGAGGTCCACCATCTCGGCGCTGAGCTTTTGGCCCTGCCCGGATTTATTAAGGTTATAGACGCCCCCTTCGAAGAAAGAACTGGCCGCGGGGTCCAAGGCAATCGCCACATCCTGACCAGGCTGATAGCCCGCGGCTGAGATTGCCTCCAGGATCACCTCGCAGGCTTCTTCATTGCTTTTGAGGTTGGGGGCAAAGCCGCCCTCGTCCCCCACGCTGGTGGCATAGCCTTTTTCCTTCAAAATTTTTTTCAGGGCATGGAAGGTTTCGGAGCAATAGCGCAAGGCTGTGGCAAAATTTGGGGCCCCCACCGGCACGATCATAAATTCCTGGAAGTCAATGCTATTGTCGGCGTGTTTGCCGCCATTAATCACATTCATCTGGGGCATGGGCAGGCGCACGGCGCCAGGGCCGCCTAAATAGGCGTACAGCGGCAGGCCGGCATTTAAGGCCGCGGCCCGGGCCACGGCCATGGACACCCCCAAAATGGCGTTGGCTCCCAGTTTACTTTTATTGGGGGTGCCATCCAACTCGATCATGAGGCGGTCAATTTGGGCCTGGCGGCTGGGATCATGGCCGACGACTGCCGGGGCAATGACGGTGTTGACTTTCTCCACGGCTTGGAGCACGCCCTTGCCGCCATAGCGCTTCGTATCGCCATCCCGCAATTCCACTGCCTCGTTTTCCCCGGTGGAGGCGCCGGCAGGCACGGCTGCGGACGCAGTGAGGCCGCGGTCCAGGGTTACATAGGCCCGGAGTGTTGGGTTGCCGCGGGAATCCAGAATCTCCAGAGCCCGGACTGATGCGATTTTGGCACTCATGCTTGCACCTCTCTTTTTTTAGGGTGGGTCCTTTTTTCGGCGCGGTTAAGATCCTCTGCACTTCCTCTCGCACCATTTTGGCATGGTGATGACCGAGGGCACCGAGAAAATGCCGGGCCTCCGGGCCGCAGGAGCCGCCAGACCTTTGCAAAAAAAAACTTCTACTTCAGACGTGCTGAAGTAGAAGTTATTAGCTCTTCCCTTTGAAGGGAAGGCGGTTAAGGTGAACTTCATCACCGGTGGAATTATAAATTTATTTTAAGGGCTGAGGCCAATGGTGTCAATAAGGCGTGCTGAGGAAAGGTTGATTCGGTTTTGCCTTTGTGGTAAAAAAGACANATTAAAGCTTGAAAGCGGTGATGGAGTCCACCCTAAACCGCCGGTTGGCCGATGACTCCTACAAGATAAATGCAGCCGCATTCTTGTAGGAGGATACATATGCACAAGCAATGGAGGAAGCTCCTGCCAGATGAAATCTGGGGGAGCTTTTTTATTGCCTGCGGTTTCCCGGACTTTTCAGATCTGGCACGGCACCAGAAAGCCAGTGCGCTGTCTGCGAATTGCCTGGACCTCTCCTGAAGCCCCTTCGATCTTGCAGAGGAGAATGACTTTATGACTGAAACCTGGTTGCTGGCTACAATCTGGCTGGGATTGGCTCTTATAGCCACGTTGCTTTCCATCTGGTTGGGGATCGCCACGGCTCTTTCAGAAATCGTGGTGGGGACGGTGGCCCAATTAATAATCGGGGCGCTCATCGGCACTGCGGTTCTTGGGGCCAATGATCCCTGGATAAAGTTTCTATCGGGAACCGGCGCCATTATCCTGACTTTTCTGGCGGGAGCCGAACTTGACCCGGTTGTGTTTAAGGAGAAGTGGAAGGAGGCCTTAGGAATCGGCCTGGCAGGCTTCTTCGCCCCGTTTTTCGGCTGTGCCGCAGTGGCGTATTATTGTCTGCATTGGACCACTGAGGCCAGCTGGCTTACCGGAGTGGCACTTTCCACCACCTCCGTGGCGGTGGTCTACGCCGTGATGCTGGAATTCGGCCTCAATGAGAGTACCTATGGCAAGACCGTCCTGGCTGCCTGCTTTATCAACGACCTGGGCACAGTGATGGCCTTGGGTCTGATCTTTGCACCCTTTACCATGAGGACCATGATCTTTGTCATCATAGGCGTGGCGGTATTTATTCTTCTCCCCTTTATAACCCCGCGCTTTTTCAAACGTTACGGGGGCCGACCGTCCGAGCTGGAAGCAAAGTTCCTCCTGCTGGCCCTGTTCGGCATGGGTTTCCTGGCCTCGTGGGCGGATAGCGAGGCCGTTTTGCCGGCTTACCTGATCGGCATGGTCCTGGCCGGCACCGTGGGCAAGGATCACATGCTCATACGCAGACTCCGAACCCTTACCTTCGGCCTCCTGACCCCATTTTACTTTATCAGGGCCGGTTCCTTTGTCTCTGTCCCGGCGCTTATCATGGGGCCCATCATCTTTTTGATTCTGCTGGCCGCCAAGATAGTGACCAAGCTCGCGGCCGTCTATCCCGTAACGGTCATCTTCAAGAGTTCCCGGAAAGAGGGGATGTACACCACGCTGCTCATGTCCACTGGACTCACCTTCGGGTCCATTTCAGCTCTTTTCGGGCTTTCTCACGGGATCATAGACACCAACCAGTACTCTTACCTAATAGCCACCGTGGTGGCCAGCGCCGTAGTGCCTACCTTGATCGCCAACGCCTTCTTCCTGCCGGGGCATCTTCTGGGGGATGCCTTGGAGGAGGAAGAAATTGTGAAAATTGGCAAGCCAAGGAAAAAGTTCCTGGCCGCCTTAAAAAGCAAATTAATCAGAAGCCGCTCAGCAGAAGTGAAAGGAGAGGGGTCATGATCACCAAATTGCTTGTGGCCTATGACGGTTCCCGGCAGTCTGAAAAGGCTTTCGAGTTCGCCTTGGATATGGCCGCCAAATACTCGGCCAAAATTCTGGTTCTTGCCGTGGCCCGGCCGCCTGAGCCGCCGGTGCAGGTGGAAATGAAAGCCGTGCTCGAGAACGCCGCCCAATACTACCAGGAACACTTCCGACGCTTAAGCGAGCATACGGCGACCGCAGGAGTTGAAGCCCTGTTTGAGGTAAAGGTGGGGCATCCGGCGGAACAGATTGTGCACCTGGCTAAAGAAGAACAGGCTGACGCCATCGTGATGGGACACCGCAGCGAAACCCTGCTCCAAAGGTGGTTGCTCGGCTCGGTGGCCAAGCGGGTTTTGAGCTACGCCCACTGTACTGTCATCATTGTGCGTTAGCCGGCCCGGCCCGCCTCGCAGCTTTTTGCCTTTGCTTTTCAACAGCTGGGATATTATTGTGTGCAAGAGTCCCAAAGGTAAGGCCACAAACGGGGGAATGGCCTCCAAGCCGGAGAAGCGCCGAGAAGGTCTTCAACCTCGTGGCAATCGGGAGGAGGCTCCCGGAGACGAAGCCATGCTGCTGATGCTTCTGGGGCCGACTTGGCGGTGGCCGCTGTTCCAAGAGGATGGAAAATACAAAGGCTGGGGGAGGCGGCGCGCCGGCTGCACCGCCGGGTGGTTGCCCGCGTGTCTATGACCGGTTGGTTTCTCTGGGCGCTCTTGTCCGCGGTTTTCGCGGCCCTTACGGCGATTTTCGCCAAAATCGGCCTGGAAGGCGTCGACTCGGATCTCGCCACCCTCATTCGCACCTTGGTAATCCTGGTAGTGCTGGGGAGCTTCATTTCTTACACTGGAAAATATCGAAACCCCTGGGAACTTCAGGCCAAGACCTGGGTTTTCCTGATACTGTCAGGTATGGCCACCGGGGCTTCCTGGGTCTGCTATTTTCGAGCCCTAAAAATCGGCGAGGCCTCGAAAGTCGCCCCCGTGGACAAATTGAGCCTTGTGCTGGTGGCCCTTTTTGCCGTCCTGTTTCTGGGGGAGCGGCCGGTAGCCCGGGAATGGCTCGGCATCCTGCTGGTTGCCGTCGGCGTCTTTATTCTGGCCCTCAAATGAGCCGACGTCTTTTGGCTAAAAATCCACAAACGCGCCCCGCGTCAGGCCCCGCAGATGGCAGACGTCGTTGATGGAAACGATATTCCAGTTCTTTCCTCCCCGGGGCGGGTCTTCTGCCAGTTGGAAGCGGTTTATGCAGGTGGTGTCCTGGGCGATGCGCCAGAAGTGGGAATTATCCAGGCCAAGGAATGCCGCAATAATAACCTTGTTTACGGCTCGATGCCCCACCAGCAGTATGGTCTGGTCCGGGTGCCGCCGCACTACGTCCTCCACCCCGGCCAGGGCCCGGGTGCGGACATCTTCCAGGCTTTCCCCGTTGGGAAAACGGACCGTGTGCGGGGCCTGCTCCCACTGGCGGTAGAGCTCTGCATATCTTACCTTCACTTCTTTCAGGGGGACGCCCTCCCAATCTCCATAGCACAGATCCGCAAGGCCGGGTAAGTCAACCACCTCCAAGTTGTGGTGGCGGGCGATGGCCAGCGCCGTGTCCCTGGAGCGGGACAGGGGGGAAGTATAAGCGGCGTGAATAGTCTCATGCTTCAGCCACTCCGCCAGGGCCGCCGCTTCTTCCCGTCCCTGATCGTCCAGGGGGATGTCTTTGGATCCCCGGAAAATTTTGTCTTTGTTCCAAGGAGTATTACCGTGGCGCGCCAGAATAAGGTGAGTCATGTCAACCTCCTTCAGGTAGATGGCACAGGAAAATCCAGCAACCTTAGCCTTAGCTGCTGCCGTACTTTTCCAGTTACACGATTTTCAGCTTCATGCCGAGGTAAGCCACCAAGGCCCCGGCCCCTGCCAAGGCTAAAGCCCAGTTCAGCGGTTGGCCGTAAACGGCTCGCCCCAGAAAAAACCCCAGAAGTGCCAACGCGGCGATGGCGACGGCGGCCCCAAGCCAGGGCGGACCATAGGGAATCATGCTTGCCGATAAGGGAATCAGCGCCCCGATAAAGGTGCAAACGCTGTTAATCACGGCGCTGACAATGGAATCCTGCAGAACGGCCTTGCCCAGTTGGGTGGTGGCGAACTGTCCATGCGAGAGAAGGTTGAGTTGCCGCTCGGCCCGCACCAGTTCACCGCGGAGGTCGGCATAGTGGGCCACAAAAAATATAAAGGCCCCGGCTACGGCGGCGGCCGCTGCTACCCGCAAAGATAGGCTCCAACTCAGGGAAGACTCGGATTTCAGCAAAGTGCCGCTGGCCAGGATCAGGGCGGTGAGTATGCCGTCGCTGAGTCCGGCTACGAAATCAAGCCGTTTTTGAGCAAAGATGCCTGGCATGTGTTAGTGGGACTGCCGCGCCGGCCGGACGCACTCGATCAGGCGGCTGCCGACCACCACTTGGTCGATGCTGTGAACCACCGCGCCGGTATTCTCGATGGCCTGGGCGATCTTGTCATAATCCAGATATTCTCCCTCCACCGTGACGATCATGCCCACCGTCTCAATATCGATTTCTTCCACAGTGATATTAAAGGCTTCAACCCCATCGCATTTGTCGATGGCTTGGGCCAATTCAATAAGGGAGGGGCGCTTGACGGCCTTGTCCACATCCAGGACCAGACGGCGAATATCCATATTCTCTCCCAAGCCCTCCCCCCCGACCCCACCTTAATTTATTTATTAGATCAATATAGCAACCTTCGATTACCTGCTTTTCGGGGGGGTGGGGAGGGGAGTTTTGCGGGGAGGGCGGGGGGTCCCGCCGACCCCCGGCCCTCCCCGACCCTGTTCGCACAGTCTCATATTGCCAGCGGTTATCACCGGCTCAGCGGTTGACTTTTTGCAGCCGCAGACTTTCCGTCAAAGTTCCATTGTTTAGTTTAGCAAACCAGGTTTGCGGCTACAAAGGCTTTTGGGCGCTTCTCCGCCGGCGGTATGATTATTAACCTGTCAGCCCCCGGCGGAGAAGGCAGTTTTAGTGAAAAGTAGCTTCGATCCGTTCTTTCAAGGCCAGCAACTGCGCCTCGGCCCGAAGGATTTCGCTCAGCCGCTGATCCAGTTCATTCATACGCTGGGAAGCGGCTTGGGCGCTGCTCTGTTTTTGGGCCCNGGCCCGCTCCAGGGCTTCACGTATGCCCTGCGTGGTGTCGTCGATCTTGGAGACCCAGGTCTGCCGAAAATCACGGGCGATTTCCTGAAGCCGTTGGTGGAAATCGTAACGCAGCCTCCCACAATGCTTATCCACCAATTCGGTGACATTTTCCAGGAGCTTCTTGATCAACAACCCTTTGGTCAAGGCCCGGGGCAGCAAATTGGTGATGGTCATCTGGAGGATCTCCAGCCCCACCGGATCGTCCTTGAATCTGAACCAGAACTGGCTCAGGTCCGTGAAGGCCTCCTCAGCGGCAAAGCCTCGGAGGGAAAAATCAAAGATCCGGGCGGTCAACTGGGTCAGCCGGTCCAGGATGGCGTTAATCCGGCCGGCGAATTCCTTGTGGGTCTCGGCCAAATTCTGGGAAAGTTTTTCAATCTCCTGGCGCCGCCAGGTGATAAAAATCTCCCTTAAGGCGCCGAACAGATAGTCTTCCATCTCTTTCCGCAGGTCAACGGCCGTGCGGCTTTTTTGGTGGAAGGTGTCTTCCACTTCCCGCCTGAGTCTGGCTGTAGTCTCGCGCTTAAAGGCATCGAGATCGGCGTCCAATTCCTTGATTACGCCTTTGACCCGGCCGTCCAAAAGGAGCAGGGACATTTCCCGTTCTTTTTCCAGCCCCTCCAATTCCTGGTTGAAGCGGGTGATTTTCTCCTCCAGTTCCTTCAAGGGGAGCCCGCTGGCCTGGCGTTCCACCTTGAGGCCGAGGGTGGAGTCGGTGATGGTTTTTAAGGCGCCGTTCAGGCAGGAAATCAGCAGTACCCGCCCCTTTTCTTTATAGAGGAACTGGCGCAGGTGATTTTCGAAATCCGGCAGCCGGCTGGATTCCAGGTATTCCGGATGGCCGTTGGTTTTGCCCTCCATGGCCAGTTTGGCGGAAATGGGGAAGATCGTCACTTTGTCCGCGGCCAGGTTGTCCTGGAGCACCTTCATCGTGAAATCCAGCGCTTCCTGGCGCTCCCCCACTTCCACATAGTCGATCTTGTTCAACACGAAAAAGAGCTTGTGGACGTATTCCCGGATGTCTTTCAAAAACTCCTGCTCCGCCGCGGACAGGGGGGGATCCACGGTAACCACGAAAATGGCCGCGTCCACTTGGGGCAGATAATTATACGCCACATCGGTGTTGTGGCTGTAAACCGAGCCCACCCCGGGAGTATCGATTATCCGGACCCCATCCTTCAGATAGTCGCACGGATAGGTAATCTCCACTTCCCGGACGCCTTTTACGTTCTTGGGGTTCCCTTTCTCGGTGATGTAGTCCACCAGCTCTTCTTTGGCGATGCTGCGGGTCTGGCCATTCTGGAAATGCACCTGGATGTCAAGTTTCTCCCCATACCCCAAGATAGTGACCACCGAGGTCAGGGGCACAATGGCGGTGGGCAGAATTGGTTCGCCCAACAGGGCATTGATCAAGGTGCTTTTGCCTCGCTTGAAAGCCCCCAGGACCACCAGATTGAACCGGTTGGTGCGCAGCTTGTCAATGAGGCGCTGAAGGTTTGGACCTTTCAGTTCCGGTAACCGGGTCAACTGCTGGAGCTGCCCCTCCAAGGCCTCTTGCAGTTCGTGATAGGTTCCCATGGCTTTCTCCCTAGTCAATGGGCATAAAAAAACTTCTGCCCGAGATCTGGACAGAAGTCATCAGCTCTTGCTTTTCAGACAAGGCGGTTATGGCGGACTTCATCGCCTCCAATAAATAAATTATTTATTAATATATCAAGAAAGTCAATACATTAATCCGCTCGAATCCTTAAAATTTTTAAACTATTGCTACAAATTCACAAGGTCTAAGATCTCGAAAGCTGACTTCGTTAATTCACAATTTCCCAATGAAGTTCGAAGGTATTATCATAAAGGGTATAGGTAAAGGCCATCATCTTCCCGACACCGGGCGGCACCCCGTCCTGGGCGCGCCAGTATGACAGATAGACCGCCGGAATCTCGCAGAGATCCCCGGTTCCCGGGTCTTTGACCATTCGCCAGACTTCTCTTTTTTCCATGACTCGCCAAAGGGTGCCGTATTTCCTGCTGCGCACCGTCTGTCCCACCCGGGGCAACCTCTTCGTCCTGATGATCTCCTGGAACTCTTTCAGATCTTTCATAAGGGTCCCTTCTGCAGCGGATATTCCAACGTCTCCGGCTTCCGGGCTTGCCGGAAGCCGGAGGCATGGCGCGGGCAGGCAACAAGCACATCAAAACAGGCCGGTGGGTTTGCCGGTCTTAACATTGATGTCCACTTTCCTGAAAGCCGGATTGGAGCTGGTGCCAGGCATCAGGGAAATGGTGCCGGTCTGGGGGCAGATGTACTTGGCGCCGCTATACAATAGAAAGTCCCTGACCGCCAGATACCAGCCTTTGGGGACGCCCTTCACCTTGGGATCGTGGGTCAGGGACAGATGGGTCTTCACCATCATGGTGTGGTAATCCCGAAATTGCGGGTCGGATTCAAAACGCTTGGCCTTGGCCTCGGCCTCAGGGGTATAGGTCACGCCGTCGGCGCCGTAAACTTCCCGGGCAATGGTTTCAATCCGCTGGCGCAGCGGCATTTCAGTCGGATAGAGGAACTTGAAATCAACCTTTTCTTTGCAGGCGTCGATCACCGCGTCGGCAAAATCCAGGGCGCCATCGCCGCCGTAGCGCCAGTGCTCGGAAACCGGGGCCCGGACCCCTTGTGCCTCTGCGGCCCGTTTGATCATCTGGACCTCTTCATCGGTGTCGGTGTGGAAGCGGTTGATGCAGATTACCGGTTTGATCCCGGCTTTCTTGACGATATTAATGCAATGCACCATAAGATGGAGACCGTCTTCCAGCCAGGCCAGGGTCTGGGGGGTGCAGGTGAAATACTCCTTCGGCAGAGGCTTCCCGGGCGGGCAGGGCAGGGCCCCGGCGTTGACCCCATGGGCCTTGAGACCCCGCACCGTAGTGGTGATCACCGCCACATTAGGTATAAGACCGCTGGCCCGACATTTGATATTCCAGAACTTTTCAAAGCCCAGATCGCAGCCGAAGCCGGATTCGGTGACATGGTAGTCAAAGAGCTTCAGGCCGATCTGGTCGGCGACGATGGAGGATTGGGCCACCGCGATGTTGCCGAAGGGGCCGGCGTGGACCAGGACAGGCTGATACTCCACAGTGGCGCACAAGGTGGGATTGATGGTCTTCAGCATCCAGGCGGTCATGGCTCCGGCGCACTCCAGATCCTCAGTGGTGACCGGGTTGCCCTTTTTGTCATAGGCCACAGTGATCTCACCCAAGCGCTTGCGCAGGTCCGGCAGATCGCTGAACATGGAGAGAATGGCCATGACTTCCGAGGCCACGGCGATGCAGAAGCTGGAGTCCATCAATAAGCCGTCCATCTTGGTGCCCCGGCCGATGGTGATATGCCGCAAGGCTTGGGCGCACAAGTCAAAACACCAGCTCATCGCCACGTTCTTGGAATCAATATTCAGTCGCTTAAGGGGAATTTTGGCCAATTGCTCGTCGTCGTAATTGTTTTCATGTTGCAGCCGGGCTGTTACGGCCACCATCGCCAGGTTGTTGGCGATCATGACGGCATTGATGTCGCCGGTCAGGCCCAAGGTGAAGTCGGTGAGGGGGATGAGCTGGGAGATGCCTCCGCCCGCGGCTGACCCCTTGATATTCATGCTGGGGCCCCCCGAAGGCTGGCGGATGGCGCCGCCGACATTTACTCCCCGTTTGCCCAGGCCCTCGATCAGGCCCATGGTACAGGTGGTCTTGCCTTCTCCCAGAGGAGTGGGCACGATGGCGGTGACATCGATATAATAACCGTCTTTCTTGTCTTTGAGGCGCTCCTTGATGGCCATATAATCCACCTTGCCGATTTTCCGGCCATACGGGATGCGCTCTTCGGGTAAAATGCCGATTTTGTCGCACTGTTCATTAAAATTAAGATCTTCTTCGGCAATTTCGGAAATCTGCCAGTCTTCCTGTNTGGTGGGGTCATACTTCGCCATCGTCCCATCCTCCTTGGTTTTAATTTGAGATTTAATTCACATTTACTTGCATGCCTTTTCCTTGGGTTAACTGGTAAAAACGAATTCATTTTTTAACTTAGTTCCAATCTATTCAACATCATTACACAGTAGGCTCCCCAATCCCTCCACATGACTTCATCGATTTCGCCTCTTTCAAAGGCCCATCTGGAGGCCTCATCGATAATCGGGTCACTACCTCCTGCGGAAAGCTGGTACATTCGGTTAACTTCCCTTATGGCGGCCCGGTAAACAGCTTTCTTAGTCAGGCGGAGCTCGATAACCTTTCCCATGATCAGGTCTCCTTCCAGCTTCCCTGGCAAGGGGTTGGTCTTCATTTAGTGTCTTGGGGGCGGCGTTCACGTTCATCGGCCAACAGTCTCCGGCAGTCTGTCCCTGGGAGATCAAGACACGATTTCCCAATGATGGGCAAAGGTATTGTCATACAGGGTATAGGTAAATCCCATCATCTTCCCGGTGCCGGGGGGGCCTCCTTCCTGGATTTTCCAGTAAGACAGAAAAATGGCAGGAATTAAACGAGGTTCCCCTGTCTTAGGGTCATCGCTGATGGATTGCCACAGCTCTCTTTTCTCCATGACCCGCCATAAAGTGCCGTATTTTTTGCTGCGCACCGTTTGCCCCACTCGGGGCAAGCCTTTTTCCCGAATAATCTCTTCAAACTCTTTCATGGCGATTCCTCCTTAGGATAAAAGCCGGTAGAAAAAAAAATGACCTCTGCCACATTGGGCAGAAGTCATCGTCCCACGCTATCCAAGCGGGGCGGTTCAGGCGGACTTCATCGCCGCTATAATTTAAAGTTATCTCATCAGGCCTCCGTGTCAAGTTTAGTGAAATTTTTTTTAAAGCGAGCAACACCTATCCGGGCCCGGTTGCTGACCCGGAGGCCCTTTATCAGATGTGTTGGTTTATTTATCCCCCAAAATTCAAGGACCGACTCCCCTGGTTGACAGCCAGGACCTGGTTCAGGAAGGGGTGCAGCGGCTTCTGCGCGGGAGAGGCCTTGAGCAGATCCACCCCTTTTTGCGCCTTGGCGCTTTGGCGGCTGGAACGCCCCAGGGCCATCAGGTCGTTTATCTCGCCCCCAGGCCGTCGGTCTGGCGCTCCTGGAGACGGGTCAGCATCCTCAAGGCCGCGGCCGAAGAGGAGCCCGCGGCCTCAAGAAGCCGGCGCCAGATCAGTTTGTCGCCTCCCCGGAGGTTCGGCGGCCGGGCCTTCTCCCGGGGAAGCTTGTTCCAGCATCAACCGGGCATACCGCAGGCCGTGGTCAATCTCCTTGAGCCGGGCTTTGCTGAGCCGCCCTTTGAAGCGGGGTTTCCCTGAGGCGGCGTCGTCCAGCAGGGCCTGATAAACCGCGGCGGCCGCCGGGTAATCCCGCTCCGCCAGGGCCACCCGGGCGAGGACGAGACAGTCCTCCTTGGTCGCCAGGGCCCCGTCCTGACACATCTGCTTGAGAAGCAAAAGAACCGTAGCCCCATCCTGTAAGATCCTGCCATCATCTCTTCCTGAAGATTTCTGCCAAAATTTCCCTGACCGTCATATTGAAACCGGGGGCTGGGGGTGGCGCCCACCGGTTTTTGGTGCCCCGAGCCGGGTATGGACGATATTTTTCCCCACTTTTCTTAAGTGCCCTTGCAAGCGGGAGAGGGCGGGGACTTCTCTATCCCGGCAGAGGGGGGTTGACCCGGTGCTTACGGGTAAGAGAACAGCTCGGGAGGGGGGATTAGGGGGCCCAGGTTGGAAATAGGGTTGAGAAATGGCGAAAAAGCAAAAAATATGGGGTTAGCTTTTTTGGCTAACCCCTTGCTTTTCCTTGGTAGCGGGGGCAGGATTTGAACCTGCGACCTTCGGGTTATGAGCCCGACGAGCTTCCAGGCTGCTCCACCCCGCGTCAGATTTCTATTTATATCAAGTTTGCCTTTCCGCGTCAACCTCTAACGGCAAATTCTCCGGTTTTCTCAAAAGTATCTTAATCAATTTCGCACTCCTTATGAACCAATTTACCTGGAGATCCCAGGGACCTAGAGTAAAACTAGGCCGAAACCCGGAGACCAAATGGAGCCGTCAGCCTTTAGGCTGCGCTTCAAGGTATGGCCGGAATAAAGCAATATTTCGCCGGCCGAAGCCTGCGGCGGCATTTTTCTTCCAGAAGTTGGCGTCCCCCCTGAAAATTAGTTGTTCCCCGGGGGGAAGAGGGTGGAAACTCTCCTGCTAGGTTAGATAACCGGATCGTCTTCACCCGGATAGCGGGCCCCTGAGCGCGCCAGGCCTTTGGAGTTGGCCGGGGGCCTGAACGCGCTCCAGATCCCGCCTGAGGTGGGGGATGGCTCCCAGAATTAAAGCCGCGGCGAGGGCCAAGGCCACCAGGGTCAGGGCCACGCCCCGGGTGAGGCCGAAGTGGTCGGCTGTCCAGCCGATCAGGAAGGTGGAGGGTGCATCCCCCACCAGGTGGATGATGATTATATTGAGGGCGACGGCCTGGGCCCGGAGTCCGGCCCCGGCCACACTGACGATCACCGCGGTGAGCACCCCCGGGTGCAGAAACAACAAAAAGATCGCGGCCACCAAGGCCGGCAGATAAACCGCCGGCCGGGGCGAGAGAATTACCAGGGCTGCCAGGGGCCAGGCCAGGATGAGCCCCAGGCCGCTTACCCACAGGGGGGCCGAGGGGGTGAGGCGGTGCAGGCGCGATCCCAAGATTCCGCCGGCCAGCGTTCCCAGGGTGCCGGCCAGGGCGATGGCGCTGAACAGCAGGTAGTTGGCCTGGGCCAGGCTCAGGCCTTTGGCCTTTTCCAGGTATTGCGGCATCCAAAAGGCCAAGCCGCCGAGGGCGAAGGTGAGCATGCCATAGCCCAGGGTGACCAGGCGCAGGGTGGGAATACGCCACAGAGCCCTGGCCGCGGCCAGGGGGGAGCGGTACGGCTGAGGGGGTGGCTCAGGGGCGATGTCCGGATCGCCGGAAGGGGAGGGGAGGTGGCGGAGGGCATTGGCCAAAAGGAGGCCCGGAATTCCCGCCAGGAGGAAAGCCGGGCGCCAGCCGAAGTGTTTGCCGATGAAGCCCCCGACCAGATAGGCCAAAGCCGCGCCCAGCGGGATGGCCAGGTACAGGAATCCCAGGGACCGGGAGCGACGCGGCAGGGGGAGGACGTCAGCCAGATAGGCCGGGGCCAGCGTCCCAAACGAGGCCTCCCCCACCCCCACCAGGCCCCGGGTGAGCAGCAGGGCAGGATAGGAAGCCACCCAGAACGTCAGGCTGGTGGCCAGACTCCAGAGCACCGCGCCCCCGGCCATGAGCAGGCGGCGGCCATAGCGGTCCCCCAGGTAGCCAAATACGGGCGAAGTCAGGAAATAGACCAGCAAAAACGCGGTGTTGAGAAACCCGAAGGCCTTGCCGCTCAGCTCCATTTCCGCCTTAATAAGGCTGCCCAACGCGGCCACCAGATAACGGTCCAGGTAGTCCAGGAGATTGAGGCTCGTGAGGATCAGGAGGATGCGGGTTTCCAAGAGTTTCAGGTGGAAAGTTTTTCCAGATATTCCCAGAAATCCGGGAAAGATTTGGCCACACAGCCGGGGTCCCGGATAATGACACCGGGAACTTTTAAGCCGGCCACCGCGAAGCTCATGGCAATGCGGTGATCCTGGTAGGTGTCGATTTCGGCTCCGTGGGGGTTGCCGCCCACGATGCGCAGGCCATCCGAAGTCTCTTCGGCGGCGATCCCCATCTTGCGCAGTTCCGCGACCACCGCGGCCAGGCGGTTGGACTCCTTGTGGCGGAGATGGGCCACGCCCTGGATCACGGTCTCCCCCTGCGCGAACGCGGCCAGGACTCCCAGGGTGGGGACCAAGTCGGGCATGGCCGACATATCCATCACGATGCCCTGAAGCGGGCCGCCCTCCACGGTAATGCCCTGTGATGAAGATATGAGATGGCAGCCCATGCGGGCCAGAACCGACAGAAAGTCAATATCTCCCTGCACCGACTCCAAATCGAGGTTGGCGATGGTCACCCGACCGCTGGTAACGGCTGCGGCGGCCCAAAAATAGGAAGCGCTGGAAGCATCAGCCTCGATCCCGTACTCCCGGCTGGCATAGGCCTGGCCGCCGGGGATGACAAAGCGCCGATAGGCCTCCCGGGAGTAGGTGATGGCGAAGGCGCTGAGCACCGACAGGGTGATATCCACGTAGGGTCGGGACACCAGTTCCCCGGTGACCTCGATTTCCACCCCCCGGGAAGACAAGGGCCCGACGAGCAAAAGGGCGGACAGGTACTGACTGCTGACTGCCCCGGAAAGACTGGTTTTCCCACCCGCAACGCCGCCGCCGTGCACGATGATCGGGGGGCAGTCGTTGCCTTTTTCTGAGATGGCCGTGACCCCCAGATCCTTCAGGGCCTCCAGGAGTTCCCCCATGGGCCGCTCACAGAGGCGCGGCGTCCCGGCCAGGCGGTAGGTCCCCCGACCCAGGGCCGCCACCGCGGTTAGAAAGCGCATGGAAGTGCCGGAGTTGCCCAGGTAGATGGACTCGGACACCGGCGCCGGGCGGCCTCCGGTTCCCCGGAGTCGCACGGTGTGTCCCTGCCAGTCAAGCCGCGCCCCCATCAGGGCCAGGGCCCGGGCGGTGAGTTCCGTGTCTTCGGCCTTAAGGGCATTGGTCAACACGCTCTCCCCTGAGGCCAGGGCCGCGGCGATGAGGGCCCGGTGGGTGTAGCTCTTGGAGCCGGGCAGGGTGAGAGTGGCATCAAGGTTTTCGAGCGGCTTGATTTCTTTGATGATCAAGGGAACCTCTTGGTATTTGGTTGGCCCGGCTTTTCCAAGGTTAACTTGGCGGACCGCGACCCGCCTCTGCTCGGCCGACGGCTCAATTTCTACCAGAGGTGCAGCTTGCGGCTGCTCAGGGGTCCGACATCGCGCCGGGCTGCCGGAAAGCATCCTTAGATTTCGTCAGCAAATTGGTGCTCAAGCCCGGGGGCACGATCAGTCTGCCGATATAACCTGTTTCCTTGCAGGAGTCATCCCTGTGCTCCGTAAGCCGCAGCCGCCATGACTTCCAGGGGGGCTTGCCGCCCGGTCCACAGAACAAACTGCTCGGTGGCCTGGTGAATGAGCATGCGCAGGCCGTCGATGACCCGGCAACCCCGGGATTGGGCTTCTTGCAGCAGCCGGGTTTCCAGAGGCTGGTAAACAATATCCATGACGACCTGGAAGCGCCCCAGCAGGTTCGGGTCAATCGGGATCCTGCCGCGTTCGGGCTCCATGCCCACCGGGGTGGCGTTGATCAGCACTTCGGCCGGATATTCTTCAACATGGTCCGGGGCGATCACCTCCACCCACAATTGCCGGGCCAGGGCCAGGGCCTTGGCCCGATCCAGGTCGGTGACGCCCACCTGCGCCCCCTTTTGCAGAAGGCCGAAGGCAATGGCCCGGGCCGCGCCGCCGGCCCCCAGGATGAGGACGCGTTTGCCGGCAACAGCCGTCTTTTCCGCCAGGGCCGCGAGCGCGCCCACCCAGTCGGTGTTATGCCCCACCAGGCGGCCCTCCCGGTTGACCACGGTGTTCACCGCGCCGATCCCGGCGGCTTGGGGGTCGATCTCATCCAGCAGGGGAATAATCTCTTCTTTAAAGGGAATGGTGACGCTTGCGCCGCGGATGTTAAGGCCCCTGAGACCTGCCACTGCCTGGGCCAGGTCCGTCACTGGAAAGGCCACGTACACGCCGTTGAGGCCCAACTCCCGGAACGCGGCATTGTGCATGGCCGGCGATCGGGAATGGGCCACCGGCCGGCCCAGGAGGCCGTAAACCTGGGTGGCGCCGTTGATGAGATGGCAGGAGTCAGTCATTTTTTTGGCAGTCAGCAGTTAGGGGCCGGTGGCAGAGAGTCTATCATTCAGCCATTGTCAGTTTTAGTCAATTATTTTTTCAGATATAACCAAAGCCGATAAGCCATTCAACCCTTCGCCCAACTTCAGATATTGCACTTAAAAATAATGAACCAAACTGCTGCCTGCTCTATTTTCTCAAAATCCTCCAGATGCGCCGAAACTCCGCCACGCTGATTTGCCCCGGGGCCGAGGCCTGCTTCGGGTTCAAGGGCGCAAAAGTGAGGAACCCTCCCAAAAATACGGTGGCCACCCGGGACCATTTGCCCAGGGGACCCATGCAAAACGCAATGATTTCCTTGCCCGCCGCCCGGGCCCGGGGGATAAGAGACAGGACGCGCAGATTGTCCTCCGGGACCCTGGCTTGGGTCACCAGCTTCACAAGGTCCGCGTCTTGGGCCGCCATAGCCGTGAATATTTCTTCTAATTCGGCGTTGGCGGGGGTTCCGGCAAAGTCGTGCCAGGAAAGGATGATGCGGGTTTTGCCCCGCTTGGCAAAGAGCTCCTGGCGCCAGGCCGCGTCCGTGCTGAACTCTATGTCCAGGACATGCACTCCGTAAGCTAGGGCCTCTTCCAATAAAGCGCGCCGCGCCGCTTCGCTTCCCGCCCAACGGCCCCCCTCCCCCGGGGGCCGGTTGGTGGCGATCACCGGGCCGGGGAGAGTCCGGAACAGCCTCTTTAAGTCCGGTTTCTCCAAATAATCCAGCCTGATTTCGGTCCATAACCCTTTCCGGGCCGCCCGCAGATAGTGATGCCGGGCCCGGGCCGGGCTGGCCTCGACCACGGGCACGCACAGGCGCAAGGGCTTGTCGGTTGTTGGTTGTCGGTTGTCGGTTTTCATCTTTTACTAAGGTGCCAGCAAACAGGTAATTTTCCCGGGCGAGCCCCGCTTGCCGGGTCCAGCGCCGGCCAAGGCCCGGGGCTATATCTTTTTGCCACCCTGACCACCGCCCTGGTGTTAGCCAAAAAATTTCATAAAGTAACCGGGCCTGGACAAGATGCCCGTTTCCCCCACTAGTTCCGGAAAGCCACTTATCTCCAGAAAACGACAACAAAAACCAGTCGTCAGCTCAGCTTCTCCACCTCCGGGGCTTTGGGGAAGGAGCCCAGGAGTTTGAAGTGGGCGCTGATCTGTTCGATTTCACTTAAGGCGTCGCGCACTTCGGGGTCAGCCTGGTGGCCGTCCAGGTCCACATAAAAAAGATAGCGCCAAGCCTCGGTTTTTACCGGCCGGGAGACGATGCGGGTCATGTTGAGGGAGCGCTCGGCCAGGGGGCGCAGGGTCTTGTAGAGGGCTCCCGGGATATTGTCCACCGCAAAGATGATGGAGGTCTTGTCGCGGCCGGTGGGGCCGGGCGCGTCCGGGCCGATGACGAAAAAGTGGGTGACATTGCCGGAGTGGTCCTCAATTCTGGGCTCCACCACCCGCAGATCATACAGGGGCGCTGCGAACGCGCTGGCAATGGCCGCGGAGTTGGGGTTTTTGGAGGCTTTTTGGGCGGCCACGCCGGTGGAGGCCACTTCGATGACCGGGATTTCCGGCAGGTGGGTGGCCAGCCAGCGGCGGCATTGGCCATGAGCCTGGGGGTGGGTGTAGATCACCTCGATGTCCTGCTTTTGGCCGGACTTGGACACCAGATCGTGGGAGACCTCGAGAAAGATCTCGCCGCAAATCCGCAGGGAGGTGGCCGCAAAGAGGTCCAGGGTGGCGTTTACCACCCCCTCGGTGGAATTTTCGATGGGCACCACCCCGTAGTGAAATTTGCCCTTTTCCACTTCGCCGAAGACTTCCTCGATGCTGGCCATGGGACCGAAGCGGGAGGCATAGCCGAATTTTTTCAGGGCCGCCAGGTGGGAAAAGGTGGCCTCCGGCCCCAGGAAGGCCACTCCCAGGGGCGCCTGAATCTCCCGGGCGGCGGAGATGATTTCCCGGAAAATGTTGCGCAGCGCGGTGTGGCTTAAGGGTCCGGGATTTAAATGGATGAGATGGGCCACCACTTCCTCTTCCCGCCGGAAGTCCAGGGTGCGGGAGCCCTCCTGGTTTTTTATCCTGCCGATGGCTTGGGCCAAAGACTGACGCTGATTAAGAAGGTCGAGCAGTTTCTCATCGAGCGCGTCGATCTGCCGTCTGAGATCGTCTTTTTCGGACATGGTCTATTTCTCGATTATGGATTCTTGGATCTGGTGGCCGAAATGGCGGGCCCCGCCTTCCAGGGCCACCAGCACCTCATCCCCCGGTTTCAAGGACACAATGGACACCGCCTCGCCATCGGGCCGGGTGAGCCGGATGGTCTCGGCGTTCTGGAGGATGGTGGTGACCTCCCGGCCTTCGGCCTCCGCGGCCACCAGCATCAGGGGGCGGCTCTCCACCTTGGCCCGGCCCACCACCGCCGGCCGGGAGCGGCCGTCGTGCGCCACCACCAGGACCTCGTCCCCGGCGGCCAGTTCCCCCAGATACCTGGTTTTGTTGCCCGGCACCCGGATGTAGGCATGCACCGGCCCGGCGTTGACCCGAAAGGGGCGGGGGGAGACATACGGGTTCTCCAGGGACTCGGCATGGACCAGGAACAGGGCGTTTGAGGCGTTGCCCACCAGCATCCCCTCTCCCCGGCCCATATTGCTGCAAGTGTCCACGCATACCCGGTCTCCCAGACCCAGGGGCTTGAGCGTGGTGATGCGGGCCACTTTCAGGTCAACCTTTGGCGCGGCCTCCTTGACCAGACGGGCGATGGCCTTGATCACCCCAGGGTCGGGGCTCACCACCACCAGGCCGTCCACTCCCTTTTCCAGGACGCCGAGGCAAGTGCGGGCCGCTTCCGGGTCGCTCACCTCCACAAAAAGGTTGTCACCCTGGGCCACCAGGTTTTCCAGGGGAATAACGGTCCAGTCCGGGGTGCGCACCACCACCGGGCCGTTTTTGGCCAGCCGCACCACCTCTGCTTCCTGTTCCCGGCTGGTCACTGTCACCTCCAGGACATCCTGGCCGGGGACCAGGTCGCCGTCCGGGGACACTACCTTAATGAGTCCCAAGGACTTCACCTCCGCGGCCCGCCCCGGGGGGACCCACACCGCGTCCGCGCCGCTCTCCAGCGCGGTGGTGACCAGCTCTTTCTGATAAGGGTCCACTTTCACCCAGAGTTGCTTCATAGCTCTTTCCTCGGTTTCGGGTTTCGAGGTTCGGGAAATTACCGGTTGTTCAGTAAAAAATCTTTATCTCACCGCCTCCAGCCGGAACTTAGCCCTTACTGCCCCAGGAAGCTCAGGGCCTCGTCCACCCCGGCGTTTTCATGCACAATAAGGCTGACCGCGCCCACCATGCGGTCGGGATTCCGGTGCTGAAAGATGTTGCGCCCGATGGAAACCCCGGCCCCGCCGGCCTCGATGGCCCCTTTTACCATCTCCAGGATATCCCGGTCCGACTTCATTTTGGGGCCGCCGGCGATGACCACCGGCACCGGACAGCCCACCACGACTTCCCGGAAGGACTCCACGGAGCCGGTGTAGGACACCTTGACAATGTCGGCCCCCAGCTCCGCGCCCAGGCGGGCCACATGCTTGATCACCCCGACGTCGTATTCGTCTTTGATTTTTTCACCCCGGGGGTACATCATGGCCAGAACCGGCATGCCCCATTCGGAGGCCTCCCGGCAGACCTGCCCCAGGTCGGCCAGCATCTCCCGTTCCGTGCCGTTGCCGATGTTAACGTGCACGGAAACCGCGTCCGCCCCGATTTTTAAAGCTTCGGGGACCGTGCACACCAGGGTCTTGGCATTGGGAAAGGGGGACAGCGCGGTGGAGGCCGACAGATGAATGATCAGGCCCACGTCTTTGCCCCGGCGGCGGTGCCCCCCCTCCACCAGGCCCTTGTGAATGACAATGGCGTTGGCGCCCCCGGAGGCGATCTGGTTCACCGTGGTTTTCATGTCGATCAGGCCCTCGATGGGTCCCACGGTTACCCCGTGGTCCATGGGGACAATCACCGTGCGTCCGGTTTCCCGGTTCATGATGCGTTCCAAGCGGATATGTTTGCCGATCACGCTTCCCTCCTTACCGTGGCCGGGTTGGCGAGGCGGCGACCCGGGGCCAATAAAAAAGCCGTGGTCGCCTCTTCTGCGCCACGGCTTTTAAAAGATCTGGTTGTGGGGTTATGGTCTTTTAAAAGTCGAGGCGCAGCTCCAGCCCCAAAAATAATAATAGCTGAAAAAGTAGGAGCTGGGCTGCCGGGATTGCACGTTAAGACCTCGACTTCTTGACACTGAAGCATGTAAACCATCAGCGGGGTCGTGTCAAGTTTTTTTTTCGTATATAATCAAACTCTTTGATCCGGGACCGGCATCTCCCGAGCCTGGAGGAAGTCCGCCGGGCCGCCGCGGCCTGGCAGATGCGGTATAATATCAAAGCAATCCCTTAGCAAGCACCAAGGAGACAGCATGGCGCGGATTGATGACTACAAAACGGCCCGGGCGCTGGCGGCCCAGGAGCTCTCCCAGCGCAATCCCAAGGGGGTGGCCGCCCGGAGCCGCTCGGCATATTTTTATGAGGACGGCAAAGAGGGCCTGGTGGTCCCTTACTTCGGCCAGCTCCGGCGGGTGACCTGGCCGGAAGTGGTCCTGGCCCCCGGCGACGGCGGCCTGGAGCTGCCCCTGACCGAACAGATTCTCATCCTGCACTATCTCCAGAACACCTCGGGGGAGGAGCCGCAAGGGGCCAACATCGACTTCAAACAAGTGCCGCAGGGAGGCTTTTACTGGTCCGCGTTTGTATCCCGGGCCTTAAAGCCGCTGCTCGCCACCTTTGGCCACGATCCTGAATTTTACCTGCGGGTGGCCGTGGCCATGGGGGGAGAGCCCCAGGACTTCGGGGATGCCTCGGCCCGGTTCCTGGCCTTCCCCTTGGTTCCCATCACCCACGTTTTGTGGCGGGGGGATGAGGAATTCGCCCCGGAGGCCGGCATTCTGTTTGATATCACCATCCCCCGCCATCTGCCCACCGAGGATATTGCGGCCCTGGCCGGGGCCTCGGTTTACCGCCTCATGGCCGCGGCCCGGCAGTTGCGGGCCAAGTGAGGCGGGAAGATCAGGGGAACAATCCCGGCGGCTTGGCAAGAAAGGGGCCCGGCGGTCTGCCCCGGGGCGGACTCGGGCCGGTTAGACCGGGGGGTTGCAAACCCGCCGGATAATGATTAAAATATCAACCAGGGGGGCGAAACGGCTTCGACGTAGATGGATAACTTTAAGTTGCATGCCGAGGTCCTGTCCGCTCGTAAAACGGGTAGGGAACTAACAAGTGCCGACAACTACGGCTACGCTCTAGCTGCTTAAAGCTGGCGTCTGGGCTTTCCCGCCAGGAGGATTTCCCAGGCGACGGTATCCTGGCAAAGCCGCCATCCAGGCCTGCGGTTTGGCGGTCGAAAACTTCAGCAGGCTAGCTTCCGGAAATTCCGCCGGCGGAAGGTCCAGGGGGCGAAGGGAAAACGCCGGCTAAGCATGTAGACGCTTAAGGGGACCTTTTGCGGACGCGGGTTCGACTCCCGCCGCCTCCACCATTTTTTTAAAATTGCCTCGAGTTATCAAGTCAAGNCAATAGAATAAAGCATATGTCCCCAAAGTGTCCCCGGGATGCTTTGGGGGCAACGGTTTCGGCCGGCGGCCTGCTTCACAGGGTCTCTCCACTCCCCGAAATCTTCCGGCTGCCCGCTGCCTGCTAACTGCCAACCGCTGGTGCGGCAAGAGCTTTTTCAATTTCTGCCACTATCCTCCGGGCAGCATCCCTTGGATTCTCTGCCAGACGGATTGGGCGCCCCACCACAATATAATCAGCACCGGCTTTGATAGCGTCATAAGGTGTTGTGATACGCCTCTGGTCATCGCTGGGAACCGAAGCCCAGGCAGGGCGAATGGCCGGACACACTACCAGAAAATCTTTGCCAAACTCATCCTTTACTGCCTTAGCTTCGGATCCTGCACAGACTACGCCGTCACATCCGGCTTCCTTCGCCAGTCTGGCCCGCAACAGGACTAAATTCGTTGGATTTTTGGCTAACTCGGGAGCGATTCCCATGGCCTCCAAATCATCGGAACCTAAATGGGTAAGAACTGTGACCCCCAAGACTTTTACTCCATTTTTTAGAGCTGCAATATTGGCTTTGAGCATTGTGCGGCCCTGGTCAACGTGGACCGTTGCCAATTTTGCTCCTTTCAGGATTTTGGCCTGGGCGCTCAGCACTGTGGCAGGAATATCGTGAAATTTCAAGTCAAGGAAATAGTCAACGGCGGTATCCGTCATAAATTGCAGGAACCTGGGTCCTTCTGCCATGAAAAGCTCCAAGCCGACCTTGAACAGCCCCACTTCCCCTTTCAAAAGTTCAATGAATCTCTCCGCCTCCAACCGGTTTGGCACATCCAAGGGGAATATCAGGCGATCCTTGGGTTGCATAGGGCCCTCTAGACAAGAAATTTCAGGAACTTTACCATCTTTGTCAACGGTCAGTCAAAGCTTTTTCTGAGTGAAGGCAACCTCCCGGGGACAAAATAAGCCAGGTTTCGCCCCCTCTTCCCCCAGGGGGGAACCGCTAATTTTCAGGGGGGACGCCAACTTCGGAAAGAGAAATGCCGCCGCCGGCTTCAGCCGGCGAAATATTGCTTTATTCCGGCCATACCTTGAAGCGCCGCCTAAACAGGCCGCGGCTCCATCCGGTCTCCGGGTTT
>JGI24721J26819_10001478_pt1 | contig 26469 bp, 28 predicted proteins | sample YelNatPaOPGAMG01_FD_26819 | JGI IMG/M metagenome (IMG submission 26819) | reverse complement strand
AGTCTCAGCTTGCTATCCAGAGAGCTCCAGATTATGTAATAACAACATTCACTGTAAACAAGCCATTTGTATTCCCAGGCCAGAATGTTACTGTGACCGTACATGCATATAATTCAACAGATGTTCCCTTGAAAGGTAATATATATGCAATGTCAAAGACAGTAATACCAACTAAGGTATTAGGATACTACAACTTCACACTCTATGATATGCTAGGTTATGTTCCTTCAGGTGGATATAATCTTTCTTATAGCTATCCAATTACAAATGGAAATAGGGCATGGAATACAACAAATGTTCAAGGGATAACAAATATTACATTTAGCGCATCTAAGTTATCTTCCTTAACAGTAGGAGATCTTTATATATACTGGAATAAGGGAGCAAGTAAATGGGGAATGGCAGCAATCACAGAAAGCACACAGATTATAGTAGTACCATACCAGGCAAATGTGATGGCAAGATTGAGCTCATCATCTGTTGCATATGGATCCCCAGTGACAATGAGTGTTAGTGTATATGATGCAACTGGCTCACCAATATCAGGTGCAAAATTGTCAGTAAGTGCATCTTCTGGAACGGTCTCCGGACCTTCAACCACCGATGCAAACGGCAATGCAGTGTTCACATTAGTACCTGTAAGCGGTCTTGTGGTTGGTACGCCTTACGTGATTGATACGGTTACGGTTAAGGCAACTGGAACTCAATACTATGGTGGTGTATTCACGGCTGTAATAATAGCATATTCTCCATCACCAATGGTCTCTGTGAGCAGCCTACTGCCAAACCAGGTATTGACAACCTCCAGCTATTACGTTAACGGTACTGTCTGGGATCCAAGTGGTGTAAAGAGCGCAGTTCTCTATCTAAACAATCCAAACAATCCATTTACACTTACATTAACAGCAGGAACGAATGGAGAATACACATTCTCACAGCAGGTTAGTGGATTCAATTCAGGACTTAACGCAGTGTTCGTGTCTGTAACAAACAATAACAATGTTACAACAATACAGCCAGTGTTCTTCTATTATCAACCAGTAACCTATGTTAGCTCTGGATACTTCAATAACACATTAAATAGCAAACTTGGAGGTCTGTCGACTCACTTCAATAATACATTAGCAGGTTACTTCAACAATACAATGGGCTACACATCATTATTGCTAGGTCTTCTAGCCTTTATAATAGCAATAGTGGCACTGGTACTTTCAATGAGGAAGCCAAAGCCCCCTGAGGTAAAGCAGACGCCAGAAGAAAAGGCACCAGAGGAAAAGAAGGAAGGAGGAGAAACACCTCCCAAATAATTTTTTATTTTTTATTTATTTTTCATAATATTAAGGATTTATATTATTTTATAATTTAGATAACGATAACTAGAATAACGTGTATTTTATTATTCTCTCTTAATTAAAAATATTCGAAATTATTAAATATAATTAAGAGATAAGGGTAATAATGGTTCTATTCACCAATATAGGAGAGGTGAGTTATTAAATGGCAGGCCTGGCTAGATATTATTTGGTGAGGACATTGGAGTCGCTGGTTACTTATGTAATAATAATTGCAGTTGTCTTTTGGTTACTCTACCTATACCAGCCCAACCCTCTAATACTTTTGAACCTGAATCCTCAATTGACAGAATCACAGAAGGAATATCTTGCAAATTTATTCGGCTTTAACAAGCCATTGTGGGAGAGATTTTTCATATATATGTGGGATATGCTTACAATGAACTTTGGTATTTCATATTATTACGTTCAGCCTGTTAATATCTTCTCATACAGAGGATACCAAGGACCCTTCTTCTATTTGGAGGCGCAACTATNATAGCATATGTAATTGGATATTTCGTTGGTACTGTAATAGCATGGAAGAGGGGCGGAGTCCTAGATGGAAGTAACGTTGTGGTTGGACTAATATTTTATAATATGCCCGTTTACTGGCTCGGTATGATATTTATATTTTTGTTCGCATTCCAGCTAAAGCTCTTCCCTCTTGCTAACTTTTATGATCCAACTGATAAAATATTAGGAACCGTTTTAGGAANTAATCCGCCACTTGGTCTCTATATTTTAGATATTCTATGGCATACGGCACTTCCAATGATAGTTCTTACATTAATTTCCTTTGCAGGAACAGTTCTATTGATGAGGACCTCCATGCTCGATGTACTAGGTGAAAACTACATAGATACTGCAATAGCAAAGGGTCTAAAAGAGAAGGAAGTGATTTATAATCATGCCGCTAGGAATGCACTTCTACCCCTTGTAACAAGCTTCGTAATATCTATGGCCTTCGCCATAGGTGGCGGAGTTCTTACAGAAACTGTATTCAGTTATCAGGGAGTAGGTTTACTTTTCATTCAGGCCTTAGGTCTTCTGGATTATCCAGTAGTTGAGGCAACCACAATAATAATTGCACTTCTTGTAATAATATTCAACTGGATTGCCGATCTTATTTATGCATATCTTGATCCAAGAGTGAGGGTAGCGTAGGTGGTATAAAATGGCACAGTCTAAAAAATGGAAGGAATCACGTAGGGCTTTCTGGAGATCAATGAGGAATGGATGGCAGATATACAAAAAAAGCAAAATAGGGTTAGTAGGATTAGGTATAATACTGATGTTCGTTATTATGGCAGTTTTCGCGCCATTCTTAACACCCTATACGCCTTATTATACTGCCCCCTCTGTAGATATTATAAGGGGGGATATTTATAATGTTAGCCTCCAAAACTCACAGTCATGGGATTATCCTCCAGTGGGAATAATGAATTACGTAACAGCGCCAGGTGCAAATATAAATCTAACGGCAGTAATGATTTACAATAGCCAGGGTATGGCGCAGGTATTTCCTGTTGGCTATAATTACTCCTCTCAAAAGATACTCCAAATATATCTAAAAAGTCCAATAAATTATTCAATTCCAAGGGGTATTACAAGCCTATATGAAACTGGTACTTATATGTCATCATTTAGCAACGCAAACACCTACATAGCGAATAGTTCTAAGGATTTTTATATTTTAGATTCCAATCTTAAAGTTTATAGAAATTATAGTCTTCCATTCACAATAGAATACAAATCAATCTTTTATAACAATCCATTTATAATGCCTTCAGTAGGTCAATATTCGCTCATTTCATTTTCTCATGCAAATCAAACCATACTTTATATATTTTACAACAGGCAGCTTAACTACTTTGGAATGCTTCAGCCAATACATTTGAATCCTCTAGCGAAATTATATATAAATACAAGCAGTGATGTAATAAACTCTCCACTCATTTATTTAAATCCAAATGATATTACAAATGGATATCTAAACACCAGTGAGATAATCATTCCAACAAACGATAGCCTTGAGGCATATGGTTTTAATATAAAAATGAACGCAGGATATGAAGCATTGGGATATAACGTGCCGAGCAATGTATCAAAAACATACTTAAATTGGAAGGTTAACTACACGGACAATGGAGGCAAAAGTTTCAGGTTAATATCCCTTACCTTTGGATATGATTGGGGTGATTCCCCAGGAATACAATCCACTGTTGTTGTGGGAACAGATACAAATGAAATTATAGGTTATTCAAGGTCTGATGGAAAGATGGTTTATGATAACTATTTTGTTATTTCAGATCCTAGATTAAGAGATTATAAATTGGAGTCACTTTATCCCACCCAGGGAGGATTGATTTTTGCATACGCATCACTGGGGGATAGGAGTATTATTGCATCCGTAAAACCTAGCACAGGAAAGGTACAATCAAATGGTACCTTTTACAATGTACTCGAAGGCAAAATGAACTCCATACCAACTTATGATGTAGGATCGAGCAGATACATAACAAGCACAACAGCAGGTGATGTATATCTTTTACAACCAAACATGAAGATAAATCAAACATTCAGTATACTTGGTGGAATGAGAACACCTATAAATGGTCTAGGAAATGTATTGTCTTACACATCACAGATGGGTTACTATTACGGTACAATAACAAATTCAGGTAAACTTTATCTTCAAGAGACAATAGGAACAAATATTGCCCCCCTTCCACCAGGTAAATACCCCAGTGGTAACACCTACATCCTAGGTACTGATGCATACGGGCGTGATATATGGACGTGGCTTGTTTATGGAGCAAGAGCTGAACTTGTTGTTGGTATTGTGGCAGCAATATCTTCAGTGCTTCTTGGTACATTCCTTGGGCTAATATCAGGATTTTATGGTGGCTGGGTAGATTCGCTTTTAATGAGGATTACTGATATATTCCTTTCATTACCTGGCCTAGTAATAATGCTTATCCTTGCCGCCTCTCTTGGTCCAAATATTTGGAACATTATATTTGTAATAGCAATCCTTAGCTGGTCAGGAATAACGAGGATTATAAGGGCACAGGTTCTATCACTTAAATCAAGGGCATTTATAGATGCAGCAAGGATATCCGGTGCATCGAAATACAGGCTTATGATGGTTCACATATTCCCAAATGTTCTTCCCCTTACATTCCTATACATGAGCTTTGGTGTAAGCGGGGCCATTATAACTGAGGCAGCTCTTGCTTTTCTAGGTATGGGTGATCCACATGCGGTTACATGGGGAATGATGCTACAATACCTATGGACCACAGGCCATGTTTTAGATGCACCGTGGTGGCTACTTCCGCCTGGAATTGCAATTACACTATTATCCCTAGCATTCTATCTTGTTGGAAGGGCCTTTGATGAGGTTATAAATCCAAGATTAAGGAGGAGATAAAAATGGTACTACTCTCAGTACAGGATTTAACTATTCACTACAAGGTAGCATCTGGCTGGGTAAGGGCTGTGGAAAATGTCTCGATTGATGTTGATACCAAGGAAACGTTAGGTCTTGTTGGTGAATCTGGTAGTGGAAAGACAACACTAGCATATGCAATAACACAGCTTTTACCAAAAAATGCCTATGTAAAGGGAGGCAAGATAATTTATCAGGGCAAGGATCTCTTAAAGTTATCCATGAAGGATGATGGAACACTTGATATATTCAATGAGGAGATAAGAAAAATAAGATGGAAGGATATCTCAATGATTTTCCAGGCCGCATTGAATGCATTTAATCCAGTATACAAGGTGGGTGATCAGATAATAGAGGCAATAATGGCACACAAGGACATAAAGTATGAGGATGCTAGGAAGGAGGTAGAGAGGCTATATGAGTTTGTTGGAATTCCAAAGGACAGGATAGACAACTATCCACATGAGTATAGCGGTGGTATGAAACAGAGGGCAATGATAGCAATGGCATTGGCCTTAAGTCCAAGGCTCGTTCTAGCAGACGAGCCTACAACAGCACTTGACGTCATTACTCAGGACAGGATTTTACTTGAAATACAGAATCTGCAAAAGGAAACAGGGATATCAATGATACTTATTACGCATGATGTATCTGTTGTGGCAGAGGTATCAAATAAGGTGGCGGTGATGTATGCTGGTAAGATAGTTGAAAAAGGGAGCACAGTTGAGGTGTTTAAACATTATGCACATCCATATACAGAAGGACTAATGGCATCATTCCCTACAATAGTTGGTGAAAAGAGGAGGCTTGCATCCATACCTGGATCGCCTCCGGATCTAGTCAATCCACCAAAGGGATGCAGGTTCCATCCAAGATGCCCCTATGCAAAGGATATATGTATGGAGCAGGAACCTCCATTAATTGAGATTTCACCTGGTCATTTTACAGCCTGTCATTTTGCCAGGGAACTTTACGGAGGGAAGTAATATGGCTGAGGTAATACTCAAAGTTGAAAACATGAAGAAATACTATGAGCTTTCACGTGGTCTATTATCATTCAAGAAGCCCGATGTGGTGAAGGCAGTGGATGGAATATCCTTTGAGCTCCACGAGGGTGAAATAATCGGTCTTGTAGGTGAGACAGGTTGCGGTAAAACCACGACGGGAAGGGTTGTGGTGAGGCTGGAAATGCCCACAGGCGGTAATGTAATGTTTAAGGGTAAGGATATTACAAAGCTTGAAGGGGATGAGCTCAGGGAGTTCAGAAAGAGTGTACAGATGATTTTCCAGGATCCTTATGAATCACTCAATCCAAGGTTTACAATATTTAAAACACTAACAGAACCATTAATCGTTAATGGTATTGGTGAAACGTATGAAGAAAGGGTAGATCTCGCTATTAAGGCACTTGAAGAAGCAGGACTGAAACCAGGAGAGGAGTATATAGGCAGGTACCCGCATGAGTTGTCAGGAGGTCAAAGGCAGAGGGTAGCTATTGCAAGGGCATTAATTATAAATCCAAAATTCATAGTTGCCGATGAACCAGTTTCAATGTTGGATGTATCAATAAGGTCTGGTGTTCTAAATCTGATGCTGGATTTAAAGGAAAAATACAATCTACCAATAATTTTTATTACACATGACATAGCTGTGGCAAGATACATGAGTGATAGGATTTTAGTAATGTACCTAGGGAAGGTGGTGGAAGAGGGTCCAACGGAAAGCATAATATTTGATCCTCTGCATCCATACACAAGGGCTCTTCTAAGTGCTGTGCCAGTTCCTGACCCTGAGAGAAAGCATGAAAGGATTCCAATAAAGGGTGATATCCCCAGCCCGATAAATCTTCCACCGGGTTGCAGGTTCGCATCAAGATGTGTGTATTTCCAGAAGGGAGTATGCGATGTAAAGGATCCAGAGCTAAGGGAAATAAAGAAGGGGCATTTTGTTGCCTGCCATTTTGTGGAAAAGATACTTAGTGGAGAATTAAAGCCTACAGGAGAGGTAAAAGCGCAGGCATGAGAAGTATTGATGGAAAAAGGATCTCTCTAATTATTTTTTCAATAATCTCATTATTCTTTTTATTGTCTGGCATAATATCTGCAGATAATTATGCAAATGTTTTACTTTATAGGAACAAGGTGATAGGAGAAAATCCCTTGGCCGTTCACAAAAACATTGATGAAATGAATGGTACAATCGTTCTCGATATACTATTTAAAAATCCATCACCATACACAATTAATTTTTACTCATTAACAGCGATATTTTATGTAGAAAACAAAACAGTTGCAACATTCCAGAGAGACTATTATTTTTACGAAGAATTTCCATTTAGTATTGGTCCGAATTCTTTGAAAAATATAACATATTATGTTAAGGCATATAATCAGTATCAGAACCTTCTTCAAAATTCCACAGTATTGAACATTACAATTCAGATAAAGGTAAGATTTTCAGGTTTCCTTTATTACTACGAGAACCCAGGGGAGAATTATAGCCCTGAAAGGTACTATCTGACTGAAATGGTGATGATGGAGATTGACTGGAGTGGTAAAGCATGAGGTTACTAAAAATATTTTTATATCTTTACTAGATAGTTTTATAATTCCCTATTTTTCTTCTCATTTTATTTTCCCAACATTTCTTTTCCACCCATAGGAGATATATTGATGAACTATGCATTACTATTTTTTGTTTTTTCAATCCCAGTTGGAATGTTCACAACATTTTATCTGGACAATATTGATGAAGCATTTTTGTCAATTATACTAACAATCTTTATTTCCTACGGAATCTCACTCGTCTATTATTCATTTCCATTATTTTTTGGAATAGCACCATTTGATGTAAGCTATTATTATTTTATTTACATTAAGTTCACTTTTGTTCCATTCTTTGTAACTCTTTTTGGTCTTATCCTTGGAATAATACCTGGCGGGTATATCTCTGATGTATATTATGCTGGTAGAAAGATTTATTAATATAAGGTAAATGTTGAAGGGAGAATGGAAGAAAAGGTAGATGACTGGATTAAAAGGCAGGAATTTAATACAACTGCCGATATCGAGGTCCCACAAAGGTTGATAGACCAGGTAATAGGACAGGATGAGGCAGTTGAGATTATAAAGAAGGCAGCCGTTCAAAAAAGACATGTTATACTTGTGGGTGATCCAGGAACAGGCAAATCCATGCTTGCTCAATCAATGGTGGATTTTCTTCCAAAGGAGGATCTTGAGGACATACTTGTTTTTCCAAATGAGGAAGACCCAAACAGGCCTAGGGTAAAGACGCTTCCTGCGGGCAAGGGTAAGGAGCTTGTTAAACAGATGCAGGATAGGGCCAAACAGGAGAAGATGGAAAGACAAAGGTTCCTTCAGCTTACACTTTTTAGTCTTGTTCTTCTGGGTGTTGTTGCCTATATATTTACTCGTGATTTTACCATACTTTTTACCAGCATACTCCTGGTTATATTTCTATGGATATTCTTAGGTATGGCGGTTCAGAGAACAGAACAAAACCTTGTTCCAAAGCTTCTCGTAGCGCATGACCCTAGCGATAAACCCCCCTTCATAGATGCAACAGGTGCACATACAGGTGCCCTTCTTGGTGATGTGAGGCACGATCCATTCCAGTCAGGAGGTCTTGAAACACCCCCACATATAAGGGTAGAAGCAGGTGCTATACACAAGGCAAATAAGGGGGTATTATTCATAGATGAAATAAATCTCCTCAGGCCAGAGCCAGCAGGCACTCTTGACAGCAATGCAGGAAAAGAAATTCGCCATAACTGGGCAGAGTGAAAGGAGTGCGGGCGCACTTGTTCAGACAGAACCAGTTCCATGCGACTTTATACTTGTTGCAGCAGGAAATATAGATTCAGTTGAGGGTATGCATCCTGCATTAAGATCCAGGATTAGAGGCTATGGCTATGAGATATATATGAACAACAGCATGGAGGATAATGAAGAAAACAGGAAAAAATTGATAAGGTTCGTTGCCCAGGAGGTAAAAAAGGATGGAAAGATACCGCACTTCGAAAAGATGGCAGTTGCTGAAATAATTAAAGAGGCTCAGAAAAGGGCGGGAAGAAAGGATAGACTTACATTGAGGTTGAGGGAGTTGGGTGGACTTATAAGGGTGGCCGGAGATATAGCCAGATCCCAGAATTCAAACATTGTAACTGTAGATCATGTAATACTTGCAAAAAGATCTGCTAGACCACTTGAACAGCAAATTGCGGATAGGATGATTGAGATGAGGAAGGAATACAGGACCTTCCTTAACAGGGGCTTTGCAATAGGCACAGTCAACGGTCTTGCAGTTTACAGTGCCCAGAGTGGCATGGCAGAATTTTCTGGAATGGTACTTCCCATAGTAGCAGAGGTAACACCTGCACAGAGCAGGAACCAGGGAAGAGTGATTGCAACTGGCAAACTTGGGGAAATTGCCAAGGAGGCAGTCCAGAATGTTTCTGCAATCGTGAAAAAATACAGCGGTGAGGACATATCCAACCATGACGTTCACATACAATTCATTGGAACCTATGAAGGTGTTGAAGGTGATTCTGCAAGTATATCTATAGCAACCGCGGTTATATCTGCCCTAGAGAATATACCGGTTGATCAGAGTGTGGCTATGACAGGCTCCCTAAGCATAAGGGGCCAGGTACTTCCAGTGGGTGGAATTTCAGCAAAGGTGGAGGCTGCAATTGAGGCTGGATTTAAGAAGGTAATAATACCTCAAAGCAACCTACAGGACGTGATCCTTGATGAACACCACAAGGACAAAATTGAGGTAGTTCCTGTAGAAACAATAATTGATGTACTGGAGCACTCATTAAAGGATTCCCCGCAGAAGGAGAGACTTATAAACGATTTAAAGGCAGTCATAAAAATCCCAGTGTTGGCATGAAAATAGTTAAGGTTAAAGGAAAAATAGTTGATGAATTATTATCAATGGCTAGGAGCGGGAAGATCATTTTATTGAATGGTGAATTTATAATATCAAGAAGGATATTGGAAAGTGCATATTTAAAGGCAGAAAGGGCCTTCAATGAGGGTACAAATATAAGCAGGGATTTAGGAACTGAAATTATGTTATATCTTTCAGGTGACAGACAGGTTTCAAGGGCAATAGAAAAGTTTGGAGCTGGAAAATCTGAGATTAATTACATAATCTTCGATGGTGATTTTAATCCAGCTGATTATGGATTGACTGAGATTGAAGATGAGAATAATACCAATGAAAAAATACTCGAAGAATTAGAAAAAATAGCAATTTTTGAATTAAAAAAATAATAGTTAAATTTTTTCAAATCTGTTTTTCAATTTTTCCATAACCTTTGGTAGTGTTGTGTATTCCATATCTTCCAGAGGTAGCCTGTGTGGCTCGAAAGGACCATGCCTCCTCATGTAATCTGCAATCTCATTAGCCACTTTTCTCGCATTGTCAAATGCAGGGTCATCAAATAGGTCAACAGGCCCAACAAGCTTTCCCTCTGAGAGCTGGAATCCCAAGGCTACTACCCTTGGTGGCCATCAAATCTTGTGCATTTTGCATCCTTTAAACCAACAGGCATAATTGGCCCATTATGAGACCCTCTCATCCATCCAGATACAAGATGGGGGAATGAGAAGGGCTCTAGGACCTCACCTAGGGCTGGTAAACCCGATTGTGACCTTACAAGTGCAACAGGATCATCCTTACCAACATATTCTCCAGCAATCTGGTAAAGTTTTTCCGTAGAAATAACTGCTACAGGCTCACTTTTTGGTATTTTGGGATGTCTCTCCGATGGAAATACCCTTTTAATAACATATCTGCTTTTAGCACCAATTAATGCAAGAAGATCATAAAGTTCCTCAGGAGATTTTATAATCACCCTTTTGTGTTCCATTATATCCCAAACCTCAAATAGAAAACCATCATGCATTGTTGGATCAATAACAAGGCCAGGTGTATTGAATGGGTCTGCAAACATTCTAAAAATTGGAAGGTTAAAAGCACCAGGTTCTGTCTTATCCATCATGAAGGCAACCACAGGCTCTCCTTTTCTTTCCTCAAATGACATCTCAGCAATACCTGGGCCAAGGCCCCTTACGTTACCAGAGAAAGCATCCTTTAAAAGATCCTGGCCCGCTCCATAGAGTTTCAATTTCTTTGCTATTTCTGTTGCCTCTTTGAACGTATCCCATGCTAGCTTGTGAATCTTCTCATTATCTTCACCAAATTTATGTGTCATTATTAACTGAAGATCATCCCCAACACCAACCACCCTATAATCTATTAAAAGACCATTATTTTTTGCATTCTCAAGCATTTCAGCTGCCTTTTCTTTAAGCATTGGATGAACAGAAGAATGCCCAGGATATCCACCAACATCCGCTTTTATCAAACTCAATGTCACCTTCATCAAAATACACCCTATTCTTATATAGAAAAATATTTAATAAACCTTTCTTTGAAAATATTTATGAAAAATTGTATAGATACTATATTTGAAAGAAGGAGCATAAGAAGATATAAGAATGAGCAGGTACCGGATGAATTGCTTTTTCAGGTAATAAGGGCTGCTCAGTATGCACCAAGTTCTTGGAATAGACAGCCCTGGCGTTTTATTGTTATAAGGGATAGGGAAAAGCTCAAAAGAATTTCAGACCTTTTACCATATGGGAAATTTTTATCCAGGGTTCCGATGGCCATTGCAATAATTTCCTCTGAAAAAGAATCCGATCTTTGGCTGGTAGATGGCGCAATAGCAACAGAAAACCTCATGCTTGCAGCTGAAGAGCTTGGCCTGGGAACATGCTGGATTGCTGAATGTGACAGGGAAGAAATTAAAAAAATGCTTGATTTGCCTGATGGTTTCCATATAATAACAATAACACCCCTAGGTTACCCTGAAATCAAACCAAAAGCTCCTTCAAGGAAGAAAATTGAAGAAGTACTTTTTCTTGAAAAATTCGGTGAAAAGTATTTATAAAATTTATCTTTCATAAAAATTTTTATAGTAGTTTACATTTAAAGTGCTTACGGAGTGACGGTCATAGAGAACAGGGAAACACCCGGTCCCATTCCGAACCCGGCAGTTAAGCCTGTTCTCGTGCCATATGTGTACTTGGATGCGCGAGCTCCAGGGAAGTATGGTTTGCTGTCACTCCACTTCCTATAAATAAAATTATTATCCTCGAAAACTATTTTCAATTATGTTTCCAGATGATGTAATTACTGTTTCTAAAAAGGGGAAAAAAGAGGTAAGAAATTTGGTTGGAAAGGGAAGATTTGTTATTTATAACTATCTGAATCCAGAAAATGGTATAGATGAAGAAAAAAAGAAAAGAATTGTTTTAAATTTTGATGATGGCCATAGGGAAGAATATTTTATAATACCTACATCAGATGGAAAAAGAAACCTTTTAATACCTACGTCAGAAAAGGAGGGTAGAAAGATATGGAATGGGAAGGAGTCTGTTGATCTAGACTTGCTACTTAATTATTGAAACAAGTGTTACGACAAAATACAATGTTTTACCTGCAAGATAATTGTTCGAGTTGATTATTAAATAATCTGGTCCAACATAGTAAACACTTGATCCATTTGGCAAAATTGTTCCTGGAGTAGTTTCTATTACGTAATTAATGTAGTTTGAATTTGAATAATTCACATAATAGTAATAATCGACATTCTCACCATACGGATAATATGTGGAATTTGTGTAGGCATCGTTCTGTATAGTTACATTATTCTGAGTGGAGTCGACAAAAATCACCTCATCGTTCCATCCATAGACCCTGTCTTTACATACCATACCCTGATATGGAACCTCACCTGTCCTGTTCTCAAACTCTTGCATGGTAAGATATTGTACCCTAGAAATGGTATTGCTTCTACTTATATTATGCAGTAATGATTGGTTGAATTGATAACCAAGGGATGGTGGTACGATTATTGTTTTTGTTTCTCCAGGATACATTCCTATTACTCCTAGACTGAATCCTTCAATTACCTGATTTGAACCCACAGTGAAATTAAAGGGTGAAAATGAAGAGGGGTATTTGAATATGGACAATTTAGGATATGTAAAATTATCGTTCGCAACGGCCTTAATGTTAGTATCAAAAACATACCTTGTACCATTGATCACCACATATCCATAGTAGTAGACTGAAACTGTATCACCATTCTTTACATAATTAACATGGGTTGTGGAGCTTAATACACCATATCCATAATAAACACCAATGGTGGCTCCGATAATTATTATTGATATCAGGATGGCATAGGTCCAACTTTTCATACTGTGGAAGCAAATGGCAATTCACATAAATATTTTGCGCCAGGTTAGGAATTGGACCTGAAAAATTAAATAGTAGTAAAATTCATAATGTATTCAATGGTAGGAATAGAGGATGAACTAAACTCATTCATAAGGAATGAAAAAAATACAAAATTGAAACTGAAGGAAATACCCGAGGAATTTTTCAAAAGAGTTGATAATGAGATGAAAAGATTAAAGGAGGAAATTAGAAACGCATTACAAAGGGATGATGTAAAATACATCGCACAGCTTACACAAAAAATTAGGGGTATTGAAAATGGTATAAAAGAATTGAAGAGCATTAGATGCAGGAAGATAGCCCTTCAGGCACTCGAAGATGCAATAGATGGATCGAATTCTACCCTTGACTCATATACAAACTATGAAAGGGTACTATATGATAATCTTAAAAAACTTTTTAAAGCTTATATAAAAGAAGAGGAGGAAATTATTCCTACAAGAGAGGAGAAAATAAAAGAGGCAGAGGAGGTGAAAAGGGTAGCTGTAAGGGTATTGATTCCTATGGAAGTTGCAGACGTTGACGGAAACCATTTTATGAGAAAAGAGGATGTTCTTTATATAAGTGAGCAGCTTGCCAGACTTCTCCAATCCAAGGGAGTGTGCGAGATAATTAAGATTTAATAAAGAGGCAGTGAACCTGTTATTTTATCAATCAACAATTCCTTTTCCGGTCCAATTCCAAGAACAGTGATTGTTCCAGGTGGAACTTCCGTAAGGCCTGCATCCTGTATTAATACAGCGAATATACCCATTTCATCAGCCTTCTTTTTTAATTCCATCATATCTTTAATTGTTTTTACCCTCAAAACCACCTTTTTTTGACCCTCTTTCCACCATTCATCGAATATTTCCCTCTTGTTTCTATAGGAATGTATTGTGCATGTTGAAGAGGCATGGGCCACTTGAACAGCCAATTTTCCACAGGAAATTTCTAGATCCTCCCTCACAACTATTACCATTTTATATTCCATCAAATAGAGAATGTGATACTAAATTAAAAAATATCTGAAAAAGGTTTAATATATGGATGCAATAAAAGAATTTAGCCCCGTGGTGTAGCGGCCAAGCATAGCGGGCTCTGGACCCGCAGACGGCAGTTCGAATCTGCCCGGGGCTGTATGTTTAAACACTTTTAAATATCAAAAGGTAATTTTAAAGAATATGAATAAATGGTTTGGNATAACAATAATTACTTTTATTGTTGCTTTATCTTTATTACCATATTCATCATCATATTCACATTCTTACCTTGTAATAAACTTTAATACCCAGGTGGATCCCGGGGCTGTATCCTTTTTCCAGAGATCATTTTCCTATGCTGAGACAAACGGAATACCAATAGTGATAATTAATATGAATACTCCAGGAGGTCTATTAGATTCAATGCTTAGTATAGTTAATTTGACTGTTCAGGCTGAATCTTCTGGAATTACCGTGATTACATATGTGCCACCCGGTGGAATGGCAGCATCTGCAGGCTCATATATTGCAATGGCATCAGATAAGATATACATGGCAAATGGAACATTTATTGGGCCATCAACCCCGGTAATTGAGGGGATTGCTGTTAATTCAACATACCAAATGCATGTAGAGAACGCTATGCTTGCTTTGATGCAATCCCAGGCACAATTGCATGGAAGGAATATTACAGCTGCAGGTTTAATGGTAACTGATAATGTTGCATACACTTCAAGTGAAGCATATTCAATTCATTTGATAGATGGTATAGTAAACAGCTTTAGTGATCTTATTTCAATTTTAAATATACAGAATTATCAACAGTTACAGATGAACCCAACACTCTATGATCAATTTTTAAGCTTTATAAGTAATCCAACTGTAGATGGTCTTTTAATGACAATAGGGATGCTTGCAATACTTCTTGATCTTTATCATGCTACAGTAATTACTACGATAATAGGTATAATATTAATTGCCCTAGGTCTATGGGGTGCCGAGATCATAGGTGGTAACATAGTTGGCATAATCTTCATAGTCCTAGGAGGTGCCTTAATAATTGCGGAAATAAAGGTAGGACACGGTTTTCTAATGATCACAGGAATAGTACTGGCCATAATTGGTACATGGCTTCTTGCCTCTGGAATTCCATATTCACCATCCCCATTTGGATTTCTTTCATATGTAGCCTTTGGTATAATGGGTGGTTTGGGCTTTATAGCTGCATATTATTTGAACTGGGTAAGAAGAACACTAAGAAAAAAGCCTGTGGCTGGGCCTGAGGCTATCATAGGCAAGAAAGGTATAGCAATTACAGATATTGATAATGAAGGAGAGGTAAGGGTAGAGGGAATAATATGGCGTGCCAGGTCAATCTCAAGGATTGAAAAAGGCAAAAATGTTGTTGTAAAGGGCATAGAAGGCCTGGTACTGATAGTTGAGGAGGAGAAATAATGAGGAAGATACATTATATATTATTGGGTATGAAATATACCCTACTTGCTCTTTTGATTTTATTTGCATCATTACTCATAATTACAAATATTTATAAATTCGACATATTTGATTTTTCTATTTACGGTGCAACCACCCTAGGTCTTTTCTTCCTATTCTATTATTTTGATAAGATAATCTGGGCAGTAGAGAGCAGACCCAGAACTGGCTCTGAATCCATGCCAGGAAAGGAAGGTATAGCAATTACAGATATTAATAATGAAGGAGAGGTAAGGGTAGAGGGAATAATATGGCACGCTAGATCATACAATGGTAAAATAATAAATAAGGGAGAAAGGGTAATTGTTGAGGGTGTTGAGGGCATTATACTTATTGTTAGAAAAATATAGGTCATTTGGAAAAGAAATAAAATTAGGATAAAATTCAATTTTTTTCATAGAAAACCTTATAAATGAGCTAGATATCTAAATAATAAAGCTGGAGTAATAGAAACAACGTTAAGGGACAAAAGTAAAGAGATGTGTCTGAGTTTTCAAAAATATCTAACTATGAAGACGCAACATCTTAGGATATCTGAGGCTCCGGCTAAATAGAAAAAGAGGTGAGATGATGGATACTGGAACTTTGATAGGAATAACAATCCTTGTCTTGATAGTCCTTATATTCTTCCTTTCAGGAATTAGGGTTTACAGGGAATGGGAGAGGGCTCCTTATCTTGTTTTAGGTAGGTTTAGAGGATTTAAGGGTCCTGGTCTTGTTTATATTGTGCCAATAATAGGAAAGGTGCCATTTGTCGTATCTACCAGGCTTCAGACTGTTGCATTTAAAACAGAACAGACACTAACTAAGGATAACGTACCCGTAAATGTGGATGCGGTTATGTATTTTCAGCCAGTTGACCTTGAAAAGGTAGTGCTGAAGGTTGAGGATTATATGGTAGCAACCACACTGGCTGCACAAACCACCTTAAGGGAGGTAATAGGCGGTATTACTCTTGATGAACTTCTTGCTGAAAGGGAGAAAATAGGCACTATTGCCAGAAATATAATTGATCAAAAGACCGAGGCATGGGGTATTAAGGTAACATCCGTTGAGATAAGGGATATTTTAATTCCTACTGCACTACAGGAGGCAATGTCAAGGCAGGCAGCTGCTGAAAGGGAAAGAAGAGCAAGGGTAACTCTTGCAATAGCAGAATATGAGGCTGCATCAAAGATGATAGATGCTGCAAAACTTTATGAATCCAGCAAGTTTGGTCTTGAGCTAAGATGGATGAACATACTTTATGAGCTTGGATTGCAGGGCAAGGGAACACTGATGTTAATACCTACAAACCTGATGGCCGCTGGACCCTCCCAGGGTATAGGTCCATATGGTGTGGTAGGTCTTAACGAAATTGCTGAAGGAAAAATGTTCGAGAAAGAGGGGAAAAAGGAGGAAAAATAATTAAGAAGAAAAATTTCTCCCTTTTTTTATGAAGGTATTGGTAACATTTCCAGTAGATGAAAAATATAAAAGGATAGGGGAGGAAATAATTGGAAAGGGGAATATTATTTGGTACCCAATGAGGGAAGAGGCAGAAATCTTGCTTGTAAATAATGATAATTTCCCTAGGGGAAAAAATATCAAAATGGTTCAGACAATCACAGCTGGTGTGGATCATATAGATCTATCTTCGATCCCAAAAGAAACATTGGTATGCAGTAATGCGGGTGCATATTCCATATCTGTTGCTGAACATACCTTCGCATTGATACTTACGGCCATGAAAAATATAATCGAAAAGAATTCCGAAATGAAAATGGGAATATTCAATTCAACACCAACAAGACTTTTACATGGTAAAATTCTCGGTATAATTGGTTATGGAGGAATAGGAAAAAGGGTAGCAAAAATAGCAAGGTGTTTTGAAATGTATGTAATAGCAATTGGCAGAAATTCACCAGATGATAATGTAAATGAGTTTTATGGAATTGAAAATATAGAAAATTTAATAAAAAAATCAGACATAGTTGTAATATCAATACCACTTACAAGATATACAGAGAATTTGATTAACAAGGATTTGATGCTGAATATGAAGGAAGGCGCATTACTTGTAAACGTTGCTAGACCAGAGATAGTGAAAAAGGAAGATCTTATAAATGTTCTAAAAGAAAGGAATGATATTACATATCTTTCGGATGTATGGTGGGATGAACCAAACGTAAAGGATACGAATATACCTAATGTAATCTTGACTCCGCACAACGCTGGAGGTAAATCGGGAGAAGTAATGGAGATTGCCTTCAGACAAGCATTTACAAACATAAAAAATTTCATTGATGGAAATGAGGTTAAAAATATAGTCAAAAGGGATGAATATAAAAAGATAGAGAGGAAAAACACAGGAGTCTAATTTTTTAAATATTCTTTAAGTATTTTTAATGCACAAAGTTCGCCACACATGGTACACACATCCCCAATTTTAGGGTATCTCTCCCTTCTTACCTTAACAGCATTTTCCGGGTCTATGGAAAGTCTTAGCTGTTTAGACCAGTCGAGTGCTTCCCTGGCCCTGCTCATTTCTAGATCTATTAAATAATCTTCCTTAAATCTTAATAAATTTACTGCATGCGCTGCTATTTTCATTGCCAGTGCACCCTCATATACCTCCTGCTTGTTTGGAAGTGCAAGATGTTCTGCAGGAGTGACATAACAAAGAAAGTCAGCACCGTGGTATGCAGCAATTGCACCGCCAATGGCAGCATTTATATGATCATATCCTGATGCAATGTCAGTAACAAGGGGTCCCAATACATAAAATGGTGCACCATCGGTAAGTATCTTTTCCATTCTTACATTCATTTCTATCTGGTCTAAGGGTACATGTCCAGGTCCTTCCACCATACTCTGAACCCCCTTTTCCCTTGCCCTTTTAACAAGGTGGGAAATGTTGACAAGTTCACCCACTTGATACTGATCAAGTGAATCTGCTACCTCCGGGCCTAAGTGCATCCCCAAGACTTAGTGTTGCATCAAATTCTGAAGCAATATCAAGTAGATTATCAAAATTCTTAAACAATGGATTTTCTTTTTTGTTATGGAGAATCCAAGCCGCAAGAAAAGTGCCTCCCCTGCTTACAATACCCACTGTTCTTCTAATGGTTTTCATTCTTTCAACAAGGTCCCTTGTGATGCCTGCATGGACGGTAATAAAATCAATCCCCTCTTTCAATTGATTTTCTATTGTTTTAAATATTGAATCCTCATCCATTTCTACAATTGCCCTTTTTGATTCTAGCATTTTCACTGCAGTCTCATATATTGGTACAGTACCTACGGGTATTTTAGAAATCTTTAATATCTCATTTCTTACATTTTCAAGACCAAATCCAGTACTGAGGTCCATTACAGTATCTGCTATTTTTTCCACCATTTTGTATTTTTCAATCTCTTCTTCAGGAAAATTATGATCCATGCTTGTACCAATGTTTACATTTATTTTTACCCTAAGACCCTCTCCTATACCTACAGGTTCTACACTATGAACAATGTTCTTTAAAATTACTATTCTACCATTTGAAATTCCCCTCATTAACTTTTCTAAGGGTACATTTTCTTTTTTTGATATAATTTTCATCTCCTCAGTAACGATTCCTTCCCTGGCACTTTTTATCTGCATATATTATGGTATTACTAATTAATATTTAATTTATTTCCAAAATATTTAAAATAAAAAACAATACTTAAATATTTAAAAAATATTACTGATTAATATGTATCCTCCCTGTGTAGAGATAAACAGGTACCTTTTGCCAGAGACAAGAAAGAGGATAGCTAAGAATCTCAAGAAAAATGGAATTAAGGAGAAGGAAATAGCTAAGGTATTACATATTTCGCAGGGTATGGTGAGCAGATATCTCAATGAGGATAATTCATACTATTTATATAATGAAATAGAAGATTTTTCTAATGAAATGACAAGGAGAATCATTGAGAATTATGGTGAAACTGAGAATCTTGAGTTTTTTTGTAATTTCTGTATTTCAATAAGGGAAAGTGGTAAATTTTGTGATATACATAGGATTGATAACTGTACCTTATGCAAATATTTATATAATCCTTCAAGAAAAATGGAGGATTTTGAATTATCAAATAAATTAAAAAGTGCTGTAAATACCCTTGGTAAAATGAACATATCAGAGTTGATACCAGAGGTAAGGATAAATATAGCATATTCAAGGGAGAATCCAAAATCAAGAATGGATGTTATGGCATTTCCTGGAAGATTAACCTACATCTCAGGAAGGCTTGTTTATTATTCAGAACCTCAGTTTGGTGCAAGTAAACACCTTGCCTCAATTCTTTTGAACTTTAAACAAAGGGATATAAGGGCAATTATTAATCTTAGATTTAATGAGGGATTAATTTCAAGGGTGAAAATGAATAAAATGCTCTACATTATTATGGATAGAGAAAAATTCAGTAGTGTAGAAGAATATGTGAAAAATTTGAATGAAAAGATTGACTTTTTGGTGGATCCAGGAACATTTGGAATAGAACCTATGTTATATGTATTTGGAAAAGATCCTGAAGACCTTATTAATAAAATAAAAATAATCTTGGGGTGATAAAATGGATTTTTATTCAGATCTAAAAAGAATTAGGGAGAAAAGGCCTTTGATACACCACATAACAAACTACGTCGTTATGAATGATAGTGCAAACATAACAATAGCCCTAGGAGCATCCCCAATTATGGCACATGCATTGGAGGAACTTGAGGACCTTGTCTCTATGGCAGGTGCACTTTATATCAATATAGGTACACTGGATGAAAGATGGATAGAATCGATGGTAAAGGCAGGTAGGATTGCTGAGAAATACAATATACCTGTTCTCTTAGACCCTGTAGGAGCTGGCGCATCAAGGTTAAGGACAGAGGTCACGCAAAGATTACTTGAATCTTTTCCAGTTAAAATACTCAAGGGTAATAGTGGAGAAATTCTTTCTCTTAAAGGCATAAAAGGTGCAACAAAGGGTGTTGAATCGGCAGTATCAGGCGAACTTGAAGCAGCAATAAGTGTTGCTGAAAAATATGGCTTGACTGTTGTGATGACGGGGAAGATAGATTATGTATCCGATGTAAAGAGAAATGCAGAGGTTGAAAATGGAACTCCAATGCTTTCAAAGATTACAGGCTCGGGATGTATGTTGGGTTCGGTGATCTCATCATTTATGGCAATTAACGATGACCCCTTTATCTCAAGCATAGAGGGTTTACTTACATATGAAATATCAGCAGAGATTGCAGAAAAAGAATCTGATGGTCCTGGTACATTCAAAATAAAACTATTTGATGAAATATATAATTTTAAGGAAGATTATTATAACATGGCTAGGGTGAAATATTTATGAAACTTCCTGAGGGAATATATGGAATTACCTCTAGAGATTTTGGCCTTACACATATTGAATCAGCAAGGGTATTGCTGAGAGCTGGCATAAAGATTATACAGTACAGGGAAAAGGAGGCTAGTACAAGAAGAATGCTTGAAGAAGCCAGGGAAATTAAAAAGCTATGCATGGACCATGGTGCAATATTTATTGTAAATGACAGGATGGACATTGCGCTTGCAGTGGAAGCTGATGGTATTCATATAGGCCAGGATGATATGCCTCTAGAGATTGTAAAAAGATTCTTTCACGGAATAGTTGGTGTTTCTGCTAGTAATCTTAGAGGCAATGGAGGCACAGAAGGGTGGTGCTGACTATCTTGGTGTAGGATCCATATACCCAACAGGTACAAAAAAAGATAGCGAAATAATAGGTATAGATGTATTGAGAGAGATAGCAAGAAATGTGAATATACCCATCTATGCAATAGGGGGAATAAATCTAGACAACCTTGCTAATATAAAAAAATTGAAAATACATGGTGTGGCAGTGATATCGGCCATACTTGCATCAAAGGATCCTGAAAATATGGCAAGGAGATTTTTGGAGGAGTGGAAAAAATGAATTTTGCTATTACGATAGCAGGATCTGATTCGAGTTCAGGGGCAGGAATACAGGAAGATCTTAAAACTTGTACAGCACTTGGTGTTTATTGCTTTACAGTAATAACATCAGTTACTGCACAGAATACCTTTCAGGTAACTGCCATACATGATATACCCGCAGATATTGTTGAGAAGCAAATAGATGCAATAATGGCAGATTTCTCAGTAAAATATGGAAAAACTGGGATGCTTAGCAATGAAGATATTGTGAGGTCAGTTTCTAAAAAGATATCAGAGTATGACCTGAAAATAGTAGTTGATCCAGTTATTGTTTCAAAATCGGGGGCAATACTATTGAGGGAAGATGCTGTAAGTGCATTGAAAAGGTATCTTATTCCTGTGGCCTTTTTTGTAACACCAAATAAAGAAGAGGCTGAAAGAATAACAGGAATTGAGATCAAGGGTCAAAAAGACATGGAAGAGGCCGCAAGAATAATTCATGAAATGGGTGCAAGATATGTGGTGGTGAAGGGTGGGCATTTAATGGGGGAAATGGTGGTGGATGTTTATTATGATGGAAATATATTTAGAAAATTCAAATTCCCTAGGATAAATACAAAAAATACTCATGGTGCAGGCTGTACTCTATCCTCAGCTATCGCATCATATCTTGCAAGGTATGACAATCCAATAAAAAGTTTTACACTAGCAAGAAAATTTATGCAAAAAACTATAGAAAAAAGCCTTGAAATAGGTCATGGCCATGGTCCTCTTAATCCAATGTATAGAATATGGAAATTTTAATAATCAGCGCCGAGGGGGAGATTTGAACTCCCGAGTCCTTACGGACAATAGATCTCGAGTCTATCGCCTTCATCCGGGCTAGGCTACCTCGGCCAGATTTTTTAAAAAAATGGTATATTTAAAACTTTTCCGATATTTCATAAATAATCTCACCCTTGAATATGTATGAGGGGAAATGTGTCGATATAATGATACCGTCCTTTTTTGCAAAGATAAATTCATCGTCAAGCTTACCTATTTTCTCACCCTTTTTTACTTCCCTGTTTTTTAATATTTTTTTTAAAGGTCTGAAATATCCAAATTTTTCACTTCTCACCTTCTCAATTTTACCTAAAAAGATATGTTCAACATCAGATTCTCTGCCATTTAGGAAGTTCAAAAGACCATCAGAGACCTCCTTTGCATATTTTTCCTGAATATAACCACCAAATCCAGAGGGTATCTCTATTATTATTGATGTTTTTCCCCTTTTCAAAGATTCAGTCATGAGCTGGCCCTGGGTTCCAATTGATTCTACAATATACCTTATATTAAGGCTCTTTGTCAGATCCACCACATCCTTTCTATTCTTGTAGAGGGCTATAATATGGGGGATACATAGAAAACCACATGAATGTAAATCTATAATAATATCATTTTCCATTGCTATTGAAAAAATCCTTTCCGCAAGTCTTTCGCATAGGGATCCATTCCTTTTTCCAGGGAAGATCCTATTTAGATCTTCACCACCGTAGGGTGATGTTCTTGATCTATAGAGAAAAGCACCCATGTTCGCTATTGGTATAATAGAAACGTTGTATTCCAAATTACCTGAAATATTTTTTATAAGCATATTTGTGGCCAAAATGCTTGAATATTCATCACCGTGTAGCCCGGATATTATAAGCACCTTTTTTCCCTTTCCACCATACCTATACACCTTGAAATAATTATGGTACATATCATCTATGAAAATATTTTCTTCCATGGTTACATGGATAAATTTCTGGCATTTATATGTATCCTATTAGAATGGAGATAGCAAAACCAATTAATGCACCTGTATTAAGAAATGGCAGTCCTGGTAAGGGTTTACCCTTCCCCATAAAATAAAATAGAATTAATAGGCCAGCTATTATTCCTAAAAATGTTAGAGTTGTCGATATAATATTATAGTTTACTAGAGTAGAAACGAGAAGTGTTGAAGGTATTGCAGCATCACCAAAACCCATGAAGATTGCACTTTTTTTGCCATCTTCATATATTTCCTTTATCACACCTTTATCCTCTTCAGGGAATATGAATATGGCAGGAATGCCTGATTTAACAGTCCCCTCTGCAAGTGAAATCATATGCCTGCTAATCTTTACTGCAAAAAGATCATAAAAAATTAATATAATAAGGAGAAGAATAATGGGTATTATACCAAGGCTGGTCCCTATGATTGCAGCCGCTCCTGCCGATACAACAAGACCTACTAAATCAATGGAAATCCACCCNGGCCATTTCCATAAATAAATAGGGACTATAATGCCAATTANAATTGAAATTAATANNATTATATTAGCATCATATAATATGTANGATAAAATTATGCTTGCAATTAAAAATATTATTAAACCAACCACAGAAAAATAAATTAATTTTAANAGAATTTCTAGCCTTTTTCTCATTAAAAAAAGCATTAAGAGGGTAAATGCTATAATTATAAGAAAGTAATAAATGGCCATACCTGGATTGTTTGTCTGATTTCCCAGGGATCCATAACTAACTGGATAAAAAAGAATTGCAAGTATGAAGGATAATAGAATAACATTGAGATACGTAAGAAAAAGCATTGTAAGAGATATTTGCTTCACTTTCCCAGCCCCTTTTTATTATATTCACAATCAGGATTTAAACATGCCTTTTTCTCATTTTTCCCATTTTTTATAATTATTATGGGTGCACCGCAATATGGACATTTCTCCAGTGTAGATATTATTTCACCCTTCTGTGGAAGTGGGTAAGTTACCTTACACTTTGGGTAATTTGTACATCCCACAAACCTTTTCCCCCCTCTTGATTGTCTTATTACCAGATCCCCTCCATCTGCGGGACATTCACCAATAAAATCCTTTTTTTTGTTATAATCACATTTTGGATCTATGCATTTTATTTCTACCCCTTGCCCCTTTCTTACTATTTTTATTAGAGGAAGACCACAAACTGGACAGTTTTCATTTGTGATCTCTACCTTGCCTGTTTTTGGTAAATAATACCTGAAATCGCATTCAGGATACCTTGAACACTGTACATATCTGTAATTTCTATTTTTATAAAGGTGTAGTGGAGCACCACATTTTGGGCATTTACCCATCTCCCTATATTCATTCAGTGCTGATTTAATAAATTCACTTATCTTTTCCTCTTTGCTTGAAAGTTCCTTCAACACCTTTTTAAGCATCTCCTTTGATTCCTCTATTACCTTTTCCTTTTTTAATAATCCCTGTTCTATACCGTTCATGTCAATTTCCAGCTTTGCGGTCATATCAGGCCTTACCGCATCCACATTATTATTTTCCATTGCATCAACAATCGCCATTCCAATAGGGGTTGGCTTTATTGCATGCCCCTCTATGTAATTCCTTTCATAAAGCTTCTCTATTATCTCATGTCTGGTACTCTTTGTACCAAGATTTAACCTTTCCATCTCCTTTATGAGGGATGCCTGTGTATACCTTTCAGGTGGCTTTGTTTCCTTTTCAAGTAAATCTATACTCTCTACATTTACGTACTCTTTGAGCTCAGGGATCTCCTTTTCCCTTATCCTAAGAAATGGATAATATTTCATCCAACCCTCATAAGTTATTTTTGTACCTCTTGAAAGGAAAATTTCATCCTTTATAGATATCTTCACATCATTATTTATTACCTTTGCCTCCTTTGCAAGTGTTGCAAGGAACCTCCTCATCACAAGGTCATAAACCTTAAAATAATCACCCTTAAGCTCATCTTTCTTTATTGGCCTTACTGGGTATATCGGTGGATGATCAGTAGTTTCAACCTTCCCCCTTGATGGCCTTATTACATCCTGAGAAAGTATTTCTTTAACATCATTCGAATATGGAGAATCAAGAAACCTCTCCAGGAGTGATTTTATATGGAGGGATTTTGGATAAACAGTATTGTCCGTCCTTGGATAGGATATGTAACCGTGGGAATATAGATCCTCAGCAATATTCATAGCCCTTGCAACAGAAATTCCTAACTTAGTAGATTCCCTCAAAAATTCGGTGGTGTTAAATGGTGGTGGGGGCCTAATACCATATTCCACCTCCCTATTTTCAAGTACCCTTCCTACCTTCTCGTCCTTTATTTTATTATATATTGATTCAGGCTTATCCTTGAATGGATTCTTTTCATGGCCCCCTATAAAATTAATTTTCCCCTCTTTAAACTCTGCCTCTATTTCCCAGTATTTTTCAGGTTTAAAAGATTGAATCTCCTTTTCCCTGTCTACTATTAAAGCAAGTGTGGGACTCTGAACTCTTCCTACAGAGAGGAAATTTTTATAGCTTTGAGAGGTTATAAGAGAAAAGAATCTTGTTAGAACAGCACCCCACACAAGATCTATGTGCTGTCTAGACTCCGCAGAATCCGCAAGGTTTTCATTTAGTTCTGTGGGGTTATTAAATGCATTTAAAATTTCTTCAGGTGTTACGGCACTAAACTTTGCTCTTTTTACCTTTCCCCTGTAGTTTGATATTCTTAAGGCCTCTCTACCAATTAACTCCCCTTCCCTGTCATAGTCTGTCGCAATTATGACCTCATCTGCATCCCTTAATGATTCTCTCAAAAATGATACCAATGACTTAAACTTCTCTAAAATTACTGGTTTTGCATTTATTAATTCCTCAAGATCTTCCTTTTTCCATTTTTTGTATTTTTCTGGATAATCAAGTTCAACAATATGACCCTTGAGACCTATGACTAGATAATTTTTATCTCCATTATCAAAGGTAAAATATATCACCCCTTTCTTTGATTGCTTTTTGTAACTCCCCTTTGAAAGAAAATATGCAATTCTTTCTGCAACGCTATATTTTTCTGCAATTATGACAATTTTCATTTGGCTTCCTTTAATGTTAAGAATTTATAAACATTTTTATTGTTGTTTA
>JGI24721J26819_10001449_pt1 | contig 26700 bp, 19 predicted proteins | sample YelNatPaOPGAMG01_FD_26819 | JGI IMG/M metagenome (IMG submission 26819) | reverse complement strand
TCCGTGTAGTAAACTTTGATACGCGAGACAGAAAAGCCCCACGTGCAGCTATCTGTGGTAGAAGAGCTCCTGCAAGTTTTACAAGCTCGCAACATTTAAAAGCCGAAACCCTCAACCACAAACATGGCGAAGTTGAAGCGTGCACTTGGGCTGTTAGAAACCACGCTCTGTGGCATCGGAATAATATTGGGCGCGGGGATATACGTTCTTATAGGTGCAGGCGCAGGTCTTGCTGGCTCTGCACTTTGGCTTGCATTCGTTATTGCTGCGATTGTCTCCGCATTCAGCGCTCTTAGCTATGCAGAACTCTCATCGATGTTTCCAAAGGCAGCAAGCACTTACGAATATGTAAGAAATGCATTCGGAAGATTGCCAGCGTTTATTATCGGATGGCTTATGCTAGTTGGTCTTGTTGTTGGAGCAGCTACTGTATCACTCGGCTTTGCGAGCTATTTCAGCGCACTTACTTCTACTCAACAATGGGTCGGTTCATTCTTGATAATCGCATTCTCCACCATAGTCCTCCTTTTTGGAATAAGGGAATCCTCATTAGTTGGGATAATCGCTACCCTAATAGAAGCTTCAGGCCTTGCGATCGTTATTGCGATAGCAATCCCGCATCTCGGTTCTGTCAACTATCTTGAGCTATCGGAATTCGGTGTAGGCGGGATATTCGCTGCCGCAGCACTTGTCTTCTTTGCTTATCTCGGTTTTGAAGATATGGTAAAGCTTTCGGAAGAGGTTAAGGATGCTGAAAGGACAATGCCGAGGGCGATAATACTTGCAATAACAGCCACAACAATCCTCTACGTCCTTGTTGCGCTTTCTGCTGTGTCCATCCTACCATGGCAGGAGTTGGCTCTATCAAAAGCTCCCCTTGCTGATGTTGCGGGAACCGTTTTCGGTCCATCCGTTTATAGTTTAGTTGGAATCATCGCCCTTTTCGCAACAGGCAACACAGTCCTATTTATGCTTCTTGCAGGTTCAAGGCTCGTTTATGGGATGGCGGAGGAGGACGCACTCCCGAACGTACTTAGTTTTGTTAACAAAAGGGGCGTTCCATTTTATGCAACGATAACTGTTTGCGCGATAACGTATGTTGCAACCTATATGGGCGATGTACAACTCGCAGCGCTTGTTACCGACCTTGTGCTATTTTTTGTCTTTGTTGCGATTAATGCCTCTGTGATAGCCCTTAGGTACAAGCTACCGGATGCGAAACGGCCATTTAAGGTCCCACTCAGCATCGGGCGATTCCCGTTACTACCATTTTTCGGATTGCTTTCGTCCGTCATCCTTATTGTAAACGTGCAACCAGAAGCATATCCATATGGTCTTTTCCTTGCACTCCTAGGCGCTGTTGTCTATTTCTTCAAGGAGCGAAGATGGAAATAAGGCGTGAGCTAAACTATCTCTATTCCTTCTTTCAGAGCAGTGCTTACCAACGAGATCTTTTTTTTCAGTTTATTGAATTCGTCTACTGTGTAGCAAATAAAATCCACTGGAAACTTCAAGTTCCATTCTTTGTAAAATGGAAGTGGTCTTTTTAATCTGCTTTTACCTTCAAAAATATCGCTAACGATGATGAGGTCAACATCACTGTTTTCTGTGTAATCCCCTCTAGCAACCGAACCAAACATTACCATTTTTTTTTATCTTATACTTTTTTTCCATTCTTTTCTTAAAGTCTCTTATCTCGTCTATTGTTGGAGGTTTTTTTCTACCCAATCAATCACCTCCTTTGCGCAATTCATCAAATGTTTTATTTCTGTTTCCTCGTAATCCTCATCGAACTCTGGGTAGCGTGCAATCAGATAAGCTGGAAAAAGAAAAAAATTAAAAAGAGCCCGTTAGTTTTCCAAAATTTACAAAAAAGCATCAGACCAAGAGGCGTGCTTTCTTAAATCCCTTTTCTATTACACTTGCGGTCATGGCCGTCTTCTTTGCGACATCCTTAAGGTAATTCTTATAATCATGGAGATATCCTGACCTGTAGGTGTCCCTTTCCTCCTTTGTTGTGAAATCTGACACGTCGAGCTTCAGGATTTTTGCGAGTGCGTCGATATCTATATCATAAGCAGGTCTTACATTCTCTGGCTGCAAAACAAGTGCCTCGTATCTTCTTTGTACTTCTGAGATAATCTCGTGCTTTTTTCCACCATTTATGAGCACGGTTATTTTATCATCGTCTTTTTTAACAATAAGCACCTCTCTATTCTCTTCATCCTCTGATGCGAGCATCGATGCCTCTGCTATCTCTTGAAGATGCCTTTCCTCAGTCACGGACCTCGCGTGTATAAGTTGGGCGCCGGTGCCAGAAAATAGCACTGCGCATGCCTTCTCTACGGTTTCTTTCGAAGGAGATTCGTATACTATCTCAACATTCTCCATGCCCTCAAGCACTCGTATTACACGGTCTCTGGTTGTTCCTGGAAGAGGACCGTCTTTAATAGGGGGAATAAATACCCTATACTTTCCATCTTCCTTTTCTTCGAATACGTAGATGTTCTCAGCCGAACCCTCTACCGCATTTCCATTTTTGAGCGCTAGTATCTCACTGTAACCGAGTCGTCTTGCAAGGTTTATATTTAGGGCGGAATTTACATAGTTTCCTGCGATTTTCTTATCAGTTGGCATGTCCTTATCAATTCTCGGGTAGGGCGCGTACACAACATCAAGGCCAACTTCGTAATACTTCTCATCCAGATAAGTTCCCCATGGTAATGTAGCTATCGCAAAATAGAATGGTTTTCCCTCTGTTGGCACCTTAAGGCCTTCCTCACCAGAAACCCAAAAGAACGGTCTGTAATATCCAGACATTACCATCTCAAGTGCGTTTGGGAAATAGTCCTTTGAGACGAGCCTGTTCGCATAGGCAAGGGTTTTCATTGTTGTTTCTATCTCCTTCATTCCAAAATCCACTATCTTGTTTTCAAAAACAGCCCTCATCCTTAGCTTTATCACTTTTTCTTCCATGCTCCCGTCCCGTTTCTCAATCTTTATCGAATAAAGTTCTGGCTCCTTGTTATTCGTATAGCATTCATGCGCCTTTTCAAAAAGTTCCTTAGGGGTTAATTTCTCCATTCTCACACTGACAACATTTTCGTTCTTTAGTGCCTCAATGAGTTCTTTTTGGATAATATTGTCGAAAGCGAGGGTGGAGTACATAAGTCGTACGATGTTGCTCTCCAATTCAGGAAAAACAGCACCAAACTGCGTGTAGTATAATCGCACGCCCTCAAACCCGCCAGCGCCATAGTGAGGGGGATTTGATAATGGCGTGTCCTTGAAATCCTCTGGCGGTATAAATCCGCCAGCCTTACTATAATAAACATATCTCGCATCCTTGTCAAGCGGATATTCTATACCACACGCATCGCGTAAGCGAACCTTTCCCACCTCAAGTTTTTTTGGTCCACTAATTAGAAATTCATCCATATACCCACCCTCGTTCGTTATCGTGTTTTTATTATTTGTACCAAAAATATTTAAAACCATAACTTTACACAAAGCAACCGCCAGATTTTAAAATACTTTGAACCATAAAATATAACATGGCTGAACACGGTAGTGCCGAAGAAGAGAAGCACGAAAAGACTAGAAAGGAATTGCTCAGAAATTGCTTAGTATATCCTCCAATGGACTTCTTCAATCCACCCAAGGGCAAACCGGCCGATGTGGTGGCAAGGGTGCTTAAGAAATGCAGACAGCTTGAGGAAGTGCCTGGAAGATTCTTGAGTTGGATATCACAGCTATTAAAAGAAGCCAAGAAAGGTTTTCCACTGCTCTTCTTTGGGAGGACTATATATGGAAAGGATGATGCAATCAGCGATGTAGATATAATTCTCTTTTATTCGAAAAATAATATGAAACTTAGCGAAGGCATAGCCGAGGCGCTGAGCATTTCAAATAAACCAGAGTTTGTGCATACCCAGCAGCTCTACTCAAGGTCGCAAATACCTTTCGAAACTACGCTCGGCCATCCGAGGTTTTATGTTGCAAACAGTCTTCTTATTTATCCGAAGGAAGCGGACCCCTCCGTATACAGAAGCATTAAGAAGGGGCGAAAGGCGATTATGGAGAGTGCGTTCTTCGACGGCGGAATTGGCGACCTTATAACCTATGCAGCGCACAAGGTAATGAAGAATGAGGAGAAAGAGTATTTTGCTTCTCCCGAGGAAGCGAACAGAATACTAAGCAGAAAACTTATAGTATTCGAATATTCTATGGACATGATGGGCGCGATGCCGGGCGATGTAAACAGGCAGATTAGGGGAGAGCTTGCAAAAAATTTCAACAGGGATGAACTCACAACACTTGCGATAGCAGCCATGAGAAGACTTAACGTAAAAGAAGAGAGGTATAAAGAACTTTCTGATAAATTCGTGAAGAATATCGTTAGAAAAAGATGACCGCGCATCTGTTTCCTATCTTTTTGTCGCAACAGCCTCAGCTGTAAGCGGGTCTGCNATGTAGTACATCTCTTTCTTCTTTTCTATGAAACCATACTCCAGAAGTTGATCAAGAACAGCAGCAAGCCGACTATCAGGGATCGTCTTACCAGTTTTTGCAGCGACGAGGTTCTTTATCTCACTCCATTTAGCGGGAGTTTTGCTCAGTAATTTTAAGATAGATAGATATCTCTTTCTTCCTCCACTCCTGGTAGAAAGAAATTTTTCTATTTCGGAAGAGACCATCTTNGCTCCTTCTGTCATNGTTTTTTTAAGNGCGGCTTCATGACCCATTTCAGTACGATAAAATCCATATGCAGCGAGCCATCCCACTATCCCATCAAGCTTTGAAACAGCTTCCTTTAATTCCTCTTCATCGTATTTCATTCCCTTTTCCTTAAATCCACTGCGAAGAAATTCGAGCGATTTTTCAGTTTGAAATTTTTCGATTTCTATGATTTTTTTAACCCTACCGTATAGAGGCTCCTGCGCTTCTAATCCTATGAATTTATCCATAAGCCCAACCTCAGAGCCGGCCAGGATGATCTTTATTCTGTCAGTTCTGTCATAAAGAAAGGCGAGAAATCTGTCGAATCCACTCGGCTTAAGCATCTGAGCTTCATCTATAAAAAGGCAGAAGAATTCGTTTCTTGAGCGCATGGCCTCATTTATTCTTTTTGCCAACTCGCTTAATGCGGCTTTCTTTTGGAAGTTTATCTGGATGTACGCATCCAGTCCTGTTACCCATGAGCTGATCTTTTCCTTTATGCTGCCGTCCGACAAAAATCCGTAAAATAGTCTTCCAAAATGAGTGTACGTCACCTTTTTTCCTACCGGTATCTCACGCGCATCAACGAAAAGTCGCGGNTTTGATATCTGATTATAAACNACGTTCATGAGACTGGTTTTCCCCGTCCTTCTTAGCCCTTTTATGACAATCAGCCTGTGCTCCCCTTTTATTGCCTTCAATAGCTCGTTATACTCTTCTTCAAAATCAAAAAGATCTTCTTTTCTTGTTTTCGGAACTATCCCAAAGTACATGCTGTATCTTCACCATACGTCTTTAAATAACTAACGCCCCGTTAGTTACTAACGCCCCGTTAGTTATGCGATGCAGAATTTGAGCCAATCTGTTAACGATAAGAATTTGCAGAAGTTAGGTGACAATTGTACGTGTTTTTAATTTTTTTATTAGAAAAGCCTCTTTTATTTCTCTTTTGGCCGGTTTTCCTTTTGGGAATTTGACATCAAGCAGCACCCCTAAAATCCCTATTTGTTTGTTCTTCAACGTCGCAAGAACGCTACCTCCTTTCTTTGGATTTGATCTGCGCGGTACAACAAATGGGGTGCATAGTAGTTCTATTTCATTTGTTTTTCTTATTATTTCACGCCGGCCGCCTATGCCGTATGTGGTTGATATGCCGCCAAGCAACGTAAGACCTTTTGGAGAACCATTAACATCAGCAATTTGAAGATCATTAAGGACCAAAAAATCTCTTTCCTTTTCAATTTTACTTTGATAAAAGCCAGCACTTGGGATAAGCCCAACGGTTATCCGGCTTTCTATTAGGTCCGTTAGAAAAAAAGAGTTCTCCGGGACTTGGATGCTTTCTGATGCATAGTTGAAGCGATCAATCCAATGAAGTCGAATGAGTGTTTTTAAACGTTCTATCTTATTTCTTAATTCTCCAATTTCTTTTTCGAGTTGTCCAACTCTCATTTTGAGCTTAAGATTCTCATCTTTCAACGGATCCTTAACCTTTTCATTTAGCGCCGCCTCTTTATAGAGCTCAAAAAGTTGTTCGTTTTTTAAAATCTCAAGTGCTTCCTGAACAACAGCAAATCTATTCTCGTTCTTGTCTGGAAACTGGGAATCTGGGTGGTATATCATAGACAAATTTTTCCCAAGAATCTTTACTATGTGAAACAGCGCTCTATCACTTAATCTTCTTATTAAGGATTGCGCTATTCCAAGCACTTCAAATGGATTTCTACTCTCATTCTGTTTTGTTTTTACTATGTCATCCACCAAACCACCGCGTCAATCCTCTTGTGCGGCATCAGCAAGGTCTTCAACAATATTGTCTCGGTAACCCTCCTCATAGTCCTCTCCATCGAATTCTGAAGTAGCCATTTCCAGATAGCCAACGATTCCTTTTGGTGTTGACAACTTGTGAAGAAGATCAGCAGGAAGTTCCCTTGTTTCCACTGCCTTTTTAAGCCACTTGCGGAAAAGAGTAGTGCTGAGTAGGGAGTAGATTGTCGGTGGTGCGGTATCGTTGTCTTCTTCTCTTCTTTTTTCTACATCTTTCCATGTATTATATATAGTTTGGACGCAGTAATCGATGAATGAATCGAAAGCAGTTTCGTCCCTTTCAAGTTCTAAATAAATATCCGCGAGATATCTTACACCTACCAGCTCCCCTGTTATTTTCGCCTTCTTTTTTATTGCATTATCCAATGCGGCCTTTGCTCTGTAGATACGTGCAGTCTCATCTATCCCTAACTCTTTCTCAACCATGATTTTTGAAAATTGATAATGCCCAGCAACCATCCCTTCTTTCTTCAATTCTGAGACGGTATGCGCTAAGTGGATTATTTTATTCTCATCCACGCCTGCCTCGATGCACAGTTCGATTGTTTTTTGTCCCCTTATTCCAACTTTTTTAGCTTTTTCTGCCAGCGACGCCGTCTCATCTTGTTCAACCATTACAATCGCTTTTGTATTTTTGTCGTTTTCAGTTGTTGCCGCTTTTTGTTGTGTTGTAAATTCTTTCGAGGGAATTGTTTGATGAAATATAAAACCGAAATAGTCATCTTCGCCAAGTTGCCTTTGTGTTATCAGTTTTTTTATCTGTTCATCTCCGGAAGAGTACACCGGGTCGTTTTTTATAGATGCGATATTCTCTTGATTTGAATTGTATAAGAGAAGTTCTGAATCTCTTAACGAGCTTAGTAGTTCAGCGTTTTTTTCTATTCGGTCCAATATGCCTAAGGTTTGATGGCAGTCTGTTATGGCGGCTTCTACCCCTTTGGCAAGTTCTTCAAGATTAGTTCTGCTTGCTGGCTTAAGGTACTCCTTGTTTTTCTCAAGCAGTTCCTTTGTTTTTGTAAATTCTTCCAACCTTTTTCTACATCCTTCTCTAATAGTCCTAATTCTAGCATGTACAATTTTCATGTGTTTTATTATGGTTAGATATATTTATAAATCAATCACTCCCACAGCCTATCTTTACCTTTACCATACGTCTTTAAATAACTAACGCCCGTTAGTTACTAACGCCCCGTTAGTTAATTGAATGCGATTGCGGTTTTACTCCTTGCTGAACCCGCATTTCCCTATGAGGGGAACGAACATGACAGGAAGGACCTTTTTGTACTCTCCGCGCGAGTAAAGGACCAAATCCTGCCAGAACCTTCCGCCCACAGGTGCAATCGCCCTTCCATTCGGCTTCAGCTGTTTTAGGAGAGGATGATTTTCTATATAAGGCATCCCAGCCGTCACAATTATCCTGTCGTAGGGGGCCTCTTCCTCATACCCACAACTTCCGTCCCCGAATAGAAGGGAAACATTCTCCGCTCTCCCGTACTTAGCGAGATTTTTCTTAGCGAATTGCACAAGTTCGGGAACAATATCGATAGATATTACCCTTCCTTTCGGGCCAACAAGGTAGGAAAGAAGGGCAGCGTTGTAGCCAGAGCCAGCCCCGACCTCTAGAACCTTTCCGCCCTCTTTTACATCGAGCTCTTCAAGCATGAACGCGACAACGCTCGGCGCGGAAATCGTTTGGCCATAACCAATCGGGATTGGGTGGTCCTCGTAAGCATACCCCCGTGCGTCCTCCGGAACAAAAAAGATGCGGTCAACGACCAAGAATGCTCTTTTCACGCGCTCTGAGCGTATCCAACCGCTCTCAACGAGATAATTTACAAGTTCTGCATTCGAAACCATAGTTAAATTTAAGTATATCGATTTCTAAATCTTTACATATGAGCAAGCAGACATACGGCGGGGACGATGAGGAAGCACCGTCAGAAGAGACAAAGAGGCCAAAGCTTTCAAAATTTGAATTAGCGCCAGATACTAATGTCAGGGATTTGTTTTGGAAGATAATGGCATCTTACGCAGCAACAAAAGGACCAGGGATGGAACTTTCTGAACTATACAACCAGAGGTTCGCTCTGGAAAAGGCATCAGTCGCGATTATGGAGGGCGAAAGAAGCAATCTTTATGGGATGAGCCCAAGATTTGTAGCTCAATATACGCTGATGATGTTCCTTGACGCTGGATGGGAAGATACATTCCTTCAGTTTATCAGCGATATAAAAGAAAGCAAAGGAGATGGATGGAAAGCTATCGTTCGTGCCTTGCAGAATATGCTATTATCCGAAAATTACAGAGCTCTCATAAGAAAGTATTTTCAGAAAGCGATAAGGAACCAGAACACATACCAGGACGTGCTTTTCTATCTTCCAAGAATAAAGGACGCCGCGCTAATAGCGGAATTCAAAAGAGAATTAATTATCTACGCAAGAGGGGATGCTGATGAAGGCCAAGAAAATGCGATGAAATCGTTGGCATTGTTGGAAGGCGATGAAGACGCAAAGGAGGTCATTCTTAATCTTCTTAAGCACTGGGATGCTGATGTAAGACGAAAAGCAGCAACCTTAATAAAAGATATGAAAATTGATGAAAGTGGAATGGAATTTATTGAGAAAAGAGCAGAGGCGGAAACAAACGATGAGATTAAAAGAATGCTCATGAGAAAAGTGAGTCTATGGAAGAGGAAGAAGAAATAGTGAGAATACCAGCAGAGAGAATTGGCGTCCTAGTAGGAGAAGGAGGAAAAAATAAGGCTATGCTGGAGAAAGGGTGCAATATAAAACTCACTGTCACGTCCGATGGAGAAGTAACGATTAAAGGCGAGAGTACTGATGTTTTTTTCGCAAGGGATGTAGTATTAGCTATAGGACGCGGTTTCGAACCTTCGATTGCAATGGCGCTTACCAAGCATGACCATGCCCTTTACATCTTTCATCTTAAGGAATATCTTTCGAGTGACAAGGCGATAACTAGAATAAAGGGAAGGGTAATCGGAGAAAACGGAAGGATGAAGGCAGAGATAGAAAATGCAACAGGTTCATTCATAAGCGTTTATGGCAATACTATCGGAGTTATATCCAGAATAGATTCTTTGGAATATGCAAAAAAAGCGATAGAAATGCTTATTGGCGGTGCAAAGCACTCTACCGTTTACGCTTATCTCGCAAAGGTTAAAAGAAGAATATTTGAAGAAAGAATAAGAGGATTATGATATAGGTGGCTTCCCATGACATTAGACATATTCAAGGGTTTCAAGGAGCATTCCGTAGCAGAATTCTTCAAGAAGAACAGACAGATGCTGGGTTTCACTGGAAAGGTCCGCTCTCTCACTATGGTGGTCCATGAACTTGTTACGAACTCACTCGATGCCTGCGAAGAGGCAGACATTCTTCCAGAGATCTATGTTGAGATAAAGGAGCTCGGAGAGGAGCATTATCAAGTTACTGTGAAGGACAACGGCCCAGGCATTCCTGAAAATTACATAGGAAAAGCCCTTGGCATGATGCTCGCTGGCACTAAGTTCAACAGGTACATGCAACAGAGAGGCCAACAAGGAATAGGTGGTTCCGGTTGTACCATGCTTTCTTATATAACCACTGGCCAACCCGTGAGGGCAATCTCGTGCAACAACGGGCTAAGAAAGGAGTACGAAATCTCCATAGATTTGAAAAGGAACAAGCCAATAGTAAACAAACTTTCAGAGGAACAGACAGAAGAGCACGGTCTTACTTATATAGGTCAATATAAGGATGTAAAGTATGAAAAAAGCAATAAGAGTCCATTAGAGTATATAAGAAGGACTGCGCTTGCCAATCCACATGCTGCATTCACATTCAAAGAGCCGACAGGAGAAACCGTTGTCTTTCCTAGGTCTGTCGATGTTAACCCACCGAAGCCTTTTGAGATAAAACCACACCCGCTCGGTATCACAACGCACGATTTACTGGAATTTGCGCAGCACTGCGGCAATCAATACAGAAAGACATCTGCATTCCTTCAGGATGTTTTCTCTAGGGTGACAGCGAACAAGATTGCCGAGCTTAAGGAAGTTGCACCAGATATTGATTTCGAAAAACCGCCGAATGCAATTACCTGGGAGGATGCTGAAAAAATTACAAAAGCGTTCCAAAAGATAAAATGGATTGCGCCTGCCATGGATTCGCTGGTTCCGATAGGAAAGAACCAGATAGAAGCATCTTTCAAAAATATATTCAATCCCGAAATACTAGTTGTTACAGAGAGAAGTCCAAAGGTCTACAGGGGAGGAATCCCGTTCATGGTTGAAGTTGGGATAGCGTACGGTGGCGGAGTGAAGGATGCAGGAAAAACAGGAGAGATAATGCGATTTGCTAACAAGGTTCCGCTACTTTTCGACTCCTCTGGTTGTGCGATAACAGAGACGGTGAAGAGCGTAGACTGGGGAAGATACAATCTGAAGAATTTTGAAGAGGAACCAATTGTCGTGCTCGTTAATTTCGTCAGTGTATATGTTCCTTACACGAGTGCAGGGAAACTTGCAATATCTATGGAGAGCGATATAGAGGATGAAATAAGATACGCGGTCATGGAAGCTGCGCGCGGAATTCAGAAATATATCTCTGGTCAGAGGAAAGCAACCGAAATAGCGACGAAGAAAAAGGTAATAAGCAGGTATGTGCATCAACTGGCAAGCGACCTCTCGGTGTTAAGCGGAAAACAGAGAGAAAAAATAGAGGAGCAGCTCATCGAAATAATTGAGAAAAGATATTCCGGTGCAAACGAAAGTGAGGAGGAAGAAGAAATTCTCCGACCGGAAGATGATGTTAAGGATAGGATGGAGGAGGGGAGCGAATGAGTAAGGAAACGCAAAAAAAACTCGAAGAACTCGGAAGAAAGATGGCGACAGATATAGAAAATGAAAAGGGGCCTGAATTTGAAACAGTGCTTAGGACAAAGAGCAACACCCTTTATGACGAGAGCATCGGATGTTTAAGGCTCGGAGAAAAAAAAGAAACAAGGAAGTTTATGAGCATGGCCCAAGCAAGGACATTCATGCAGACTGTCGCGATAGCCGCAAAGACAAAACAATTCCTTGAACAGAATCTCCACACAAGTATAAGGGGCCTCTTCTATCAATTGAAATTCACGCTCGGCGAGGATATCGATGAGGAACTATTCTCAGAGCAGTCAGAGAGTAATGCCCTTTTGGAGGATTTGGAGGTGGCTCTTAGGATAAAGAGGGAAGACCTCAATCTAACTACTGATAGAAAAGGGGTTGTTGCTGGGCCTATGGTCGTGGAAGATAATTTTGGTGGAGAAAAAACGATTATAGATTGCACAAAGCAGGGAAGGAGCGGATGGATGATACCCAGCGATGTTGACAATGGCATGGAGATAAAAGAGTTAGATGCTGAATATGTTCTGCTTTGCGAGAAAGATGCTATCTGGCAGCGCTTGAACGAAGACAGATTCTGGAAGAAGGAAAACTGCTTGCTGATAACGCCAAAAGGGCAGGCAAGCAGGGGAACAAGGAGGCTTCTAAGAAAGCTTGCTGATAGGAAGCTACCGATCTATTGCTTTAGTATCGATGGAAGCGAGCCATTTATCCACATCGATGAAAATGGACTGATAAGAAATGAAAAAATTGAGGATTTTTATCAGAAACAGTTTGACAGATTCGGAGCAGTAGAAACCCATTTCTATGAAAAAGGGGTAGCAGATGGAAAGGCGCTAGAAATTGATGAGAACGGAAAACAAATGACCGGGAACATTCTAAACGTTATAAGACACCCAACTTATGAACCATTATACGAAGTTAAAACGGAAAGCGGGTTTTCAATCAGAGTAACTAGATCACACAGTGTGATGGTTTTTGATGATTATAAAATAACGCCCAAGATGACAAGCGAGTTAAAAAAAGGAGATCTTTTAGTGGTACCGACAAATGTACCAAACAACGAGAAGCTAAAAGAGGTCGAATTTATTACTCTCGCTGAACGAGAAGCACCAGAGTTGCTTCGGAAAATAGAAATCATCAAGCGCAGAAAGAAGAGGAAAGCAGTGCCATACACAGATCTCTCGGAGGAGGAAAGAAAAGTATTAGATAGAGACTGCAAAATACGTTGGGGCAAATCTGAGCTCCACTTCAGCAATAGAATAAAAATCACAAAGGAATTTGCAAGGCTTTTGGGATATTTTGTAGCCGAAGGGAGCGTGGGAGACGATGTTCAATTAACATTTGGTTCGAAGGAAAAAAGATACATAAAGGATGCAATAGAGTGTATAAAGAAAACATTTGGATGCCCCGTAGGGATAGACCGTTCTCATCCTTCGGCGGTGCAGATCAGATTTGGCGGTAGGCTGTTATCAGTCACTTTTGAAAAATTATTTAAGTGCGGAAAGAGGGCAGAGAATAAGGCAGTTCCGTTCATTATATTCAATACTCCAAAGGAGATAAAATATGAATTCCTTAGGGGATATTTTAGGGGAGATGGTTGCGCAAGGATAACAAGAAAAGGAGGACGCCTGTGGGCTGTCACAGTAAGCAGGAAACTCGCATCCGATTTAGCTTTCCTTCTTATGCAGATTGGCTGCTGGGCCACAATCGAGATAAAAAAAGAACGTTCAAAGGTCATGGGGAAATACAATATGCTTGATAAATATCATATTTTTATATCGAATAAAAAATCCCTACGACTTATGAAATCGATAGCAACGGATGTCGGAGAAGCCAATAAAGACAAAATCGCTGAATACATCGAGAGGGCCGATGTTGAAAAATCTCCTGTATTCTGTTCGATACCAACTTTCCTTCTCAAACCGATTCAGGAAATGATATATAGATTTTCAGGTCGTGGCATCTCAGACTTATTTAATCAAAAATCAATAAGCCTTGAAAAATTAGAGAAATTGCTCGATACTCTCAAGAAAAAACCTGTTCTTAAGCGCGAAATTATTATTGAGACGCTTCGGCAAAATCCTTGGTGTAGGACTGCAGATTTGGCAAGGCTTACTGGACTAAATTTTATTACGGTATTCAAAACGCTTAAAAGGGCCGAAAAGAAAGGTCGCGTCAGAAGTAAATTAAAAAAAGGAGATAGGATATGGTTTGTCACTGATAAAGAAACAGATCAAGAAAACAGCAAAAAGATAAGCATTCTCTCAAACCTCGCCAAAAATAGAATCGCCTTGATTCCTGTTCGCTACGTAAAGAGGATAAAAACAGAGGGAAAGTTCGTTTATGACGTGGAAGTGAATCCCACACATACGTTCGTTGGTGGGGTTGGTCCACTTTTGCTGCATAATACAGATTGCGACGCGTGGGGGTGGTACATATACTGGACGATAAAAACAGGAAGCATGAACCTTGCTTACCTCGGCCGTGATTTTGCAGTGCCAGAGGCGAAATTTATCGGCGTGACGATGGCGGACCTGAAGGAGTTCGATTTTCTCCAGAAGCTAACAATAAAGGCAAAGGATGTGGACTTGAAGCGCGCCGAGGAGATGCTCAGCTATCCATGGATAAACAGACACAAAGAATGGGTGGATGAACTTAAACTCGTTCTTAAAACAAAAAAGAAATTGGAACAGGATGCGTTGCAAGGGCAGAGGCTTACTTTTATTGGTGATTACATAAGGGATAAGATTGAAAAAAAGAAATGGTTGCCTTAGCCTTAGCGTCTTCGTGTATTATCCTCCTTTTTCTGAGAGGAGTTTCTATATCCAAAGAAAATAAATATGTCATAGACTAGTCTTAGTGCGATCTCAAATCCGATTATCAGTTTGAGATAGAAGACTACGAGAGGGACGAATGTCTCGCGGATTATCTGTTCGCTTGGGAATGGCTGACGCTCAAGCATCGCAGGGTCGAGAAGAACCGCAGCAACAAAAGTAAGAGGAAGAAGCTTCGCCATCTCTATAGAGGCTGCCTCGTCGAGATATGCAAGGCCGCGAATAGTAGCCAGAACAAGAGCAGCAACCAAAAGGATATGTTCAAAATTCACAGAACTAAGAAATATCAAGGTGTAGGACACGAACAAAAACCAGAAAACAACGTATATGGGAAATAGTACGAGGTTCTTTAGAATGTAGGAACCGATTTCAAATACCTTGCCCAGACCGTGCTTATCTTCGAGATGAACGGTGAACATATCTCTTTTAGAGAGTCGTGAGTAAAATAGGACTAAGACATAGACGTAAAATGTTAAGATAACAACGGAAAGTAAGAATGCGATTGTTTTATCCTCAGAGGCGGTAATTGTGTTGTATATCTCCCCTATCCTTATTGTTATTTCGCTTCCAATACTCTCAACTGTTTGAGTTATTCCCATGGACTATTATCCAGTTATATATTTTAAAAAATTCTTATCCGCGCTCTTGGATAAATTTTGCATAAAGCTTCGAGAATATTTTGTATCTTCCCCTTTCTACCCTTATTATATGTCCCTTTCCCTCGAGCCTTATTAAGAGGGTTGCAACAGGACCCATCCCTTTGTTAAGTCCGGCAGCGAGTTCCTTCACACTAAGCGGCCCTGGTGCGCGTGCCAGATTTTTCAGAATTATCTTCTCTTGCTGAGAGGCTGTCGCATAGAGCTTCCCAAACCAATCGCGCGAGAGAAAGCTTATCATGCTTCTCATATTGGCTACATAATGTGCTTTTGTTATCATCTTTTCATTTTCCCTTATGCTATCGTAGAGAATCCAACAGACTTGTTTTAGCAGTTTTGGATTTCCGCCGCAATCCGCATAGATAGCCTTTATACACTCCTCTCCCATCTTGGGTTCCTTTTTCAACATCTTCGCAATGTAATCGTGAAATTCCTGTTCTTCTACTGGGTCTAGATGCATAGTTTCAGCATTCTCAGGAGGTTCGAACCTCTTTGTGCTCGAGACAACAAAACCAACCTTTCTTTTCTCCTTCGCAACATTTGCTATATTTCTAATCATCTCCTCGCTCTTTCTTGTACGGTCCAAATCATCGATAAGAAAAACGACGCCCGGAAAATTGGAGTGCATGACCTTTTCAAGCGCGCCGATTACTCCTTTCAACGTACCTGTATTTCCTTCCTTGCTAAATACATCCGCCCTCGACGGTTCCTTGGCCGCGATTTCGTTCTCAAGCTCGCTGAAAAGCGCTTTTGATATTCTGTCCAGTTTGTCCCTCTTTTCAACCTTCATGTACGGTGCAAACAACCCTCTCTTCTGTGCCTCCGCGTGGAAAAGCTTCATGAGCATGCTCTTACCGCTTCCGGGAATCCCATACAGAAGGAGCACCCCAGAGCTACCACCGGCCACTCTATCTAGGAACACGCTAAAGGCTTCCATCTGTTGTTTTCTCCCCATTATAACTGTTTCATCCCACGGAACAAACGGATTTGATCCTTTCATAATAACCACATTTTTTCATTTTTTCTTTTCTATTACTACTATTTTTGTAGTTTTTGTAGTTTAATATATACCATAAATCGAAATATTTAAAAAGGACCTGAGACGCGTTTTACTTGTGACAAATAAAAATCGCAGGCGATAAAAATGAACGAAAAAACGTTTGTGATGTTTGGGTTGTGCGGATTGCTTCTTTCGTTAGTTCTTATCAGCGGGACTGTAAATGCTGCCGTACCATCGCAAGGATTTATAAGCATAGAGAAGGAGGAACAGAATCCAAATGTCTTGGACGTGGGCATTCTCGTTGCCGAACCAGTTGTTCAAACCGATGGATTCAAAGNCGCGTTAGAGGGGTGCAAGAACCAACCAGATTACGCAAAATGTGTGGCGGATGTATACGCTTNTTATTCGAATAAAGCAACAGCGCCTCAGATAAGTTCTATAGAAAATGCAGAATTCATGCTAACATATTTCAATCCCGTCACGAATACGTGGAGTGTTGTTCCTGGATGCGAAAAGGTAATCGCAAATGAAAGGAAATCTATAGAATATTATGGCACTCCGGTTGATTATTATTATGGAAAATGTACGGTAGACAAGGCCCTCTACAAGGGAATAAGGATAACCGTAAGAGCGACTCTTATCGGTGGAATACCGAGCGATATGAATATTTACGCGCCCTACCAGGAAACCGAACTTAGCGATATCCAGACATCGCCTGCCGTGATGTTTGCAACCATGCTAACTAATTTAGTAACCGGTATTATATCTGGAGGAAATGTAAATGTTCAATGCCCGCCAAGCGACCCGAGATGCATCGGCGCAACATCGCTTCCGTGTTTGGGCGTATTCCTTATACTCGGATTACTACTCGCATCGATGTATTTTTCAGGAAAGTCTCCAATAACCCTTCTTGATATAACAACGCCGAGGCTTCCTGCTCCTAAGGGAATAACAGCAAGCGGGCAGGTTGTACTTCCATATGGTTATGGTGAAATGAAGGCAAGTCTAGGAAAGAAAATAGCCAGCGCAGCCTCAGCCGCAAGCGCAACTTCTGCGTATATGGGAAAGTCAATGCCGTATGACAAAGAGCTAGAGGGCATGANGAGGANNGNAAAGGAAACGGTAAAAAAATACGGTGGAGGAAAGGAAGAAACAGATATGCTTGAGAGTATAGCTACAGCTGGAAGGTGGACCGGTAAATCTGAAAAGGACATGGCATCATTGCTCTCCCAGCTTCCTGCTCATTATGGAGATGCTGAACACAAGGTGCTTTCAGAAATACTCGGTAAGCTAAACGGGATGGGAGAAAGAGAAAAGTTGATGGCAAGTGCAATCAAGGATTATATGCTCAGCGTAAGGACTATGAAGACGTTGGATGCCCTTTCCGGTCATCCAGATATCGGCAAGAGGAGTGCGCTTCACTACAAAATCCAAAAGACGCTGGGAACTCTTACAGGTGCAGGGAGATATGGTGGAGGGGTTGGAATCGGGGCCCTNTTNGGAGGTTCTGTAGATTCTGCAGTGAGAACATTTAGGGTAGTTGGAAGAGGTACAAAGGCCATGGTCCAGTTCGCGCCAACCCTCGGAAGAGAGGTTGCAAAGACAACGATGACGATGATAGGAGGAGAAAGGGCGCTAGAGAGATTGGAGAAAGAAAAGCCAGCTGTTGCCGCATGGCTGAAAAAACCGCCAAAGACGATTGAGATAGGCCAGATGGCTCCAATAAACGAAAAGATGGCGCACCTCTATAACGTAGTTAAAGAGGAGGTCCTTAGAGATGAAATGAAGTATGTTATAAAGCAGATGTACAAAAATGCAGGGGTGAACTTCGCGATTACAGAAGAGGGGCTGGCAAGGATGGGCAGGGAATACATGGATATCCTTGAAATATCTGGCTACAATAAAAACATGGCCAAGATAAAGCAGTTTGAACCAGAAATGATAAAGATATTATCAGCTAATATAAGCCCTGCAGAAAAGCTCGAGCAACTTGTTGCTCTTGCAAAGAAACAGGGCGCAGTTATAGATACAAATATGCTTCAATTCAACGAGAGGATAGCTGCGATAGAAGGGAGCGCAGAAGCAGCGTACCTTAAATTCCTGAAGCTAAGCGAACTTCTTGCTCAGCACGAGAAGGCAATTCCTGCAGCTGCCGCAGGACAGGTTATGGAAGGGGATAGATTTTATACTGTTGTCGGCAGGTCTTCGATTGGAGGTAGCGACCTCTGGGAGACGATGGTGCTACGTTATTTAATAAAAGACGCAGAGAAGGGCACCTTGGCTTCTGGTGCAGGATTAAAGGAAGAGCTATTGGCAGCATGGCTCAGAACGATTAACAGAACGGATTCCTTAAGGGTTGAGGACCCAGCGCTTCAAAAAAGAATAAATGCTGCTCTTGGTGAGTTGCTTACAGAGAATGGCAAACAGGTCTTTAAGCAGTTTAATCAAGGAAAGAACATAACCGATGCAACATTAGATGAGCATGCAAAGGTTCTCTATAGCGGTGAGCAAAAGGCACCAAAGACATATGAGATAGTCGATAGAAGAACAGGCGTGAGGGCATACTGGGGAGAAGCAAAGGAGATGGGCGCTCTTCCAGGTGCTTATAAGGTCGGTATGGACGAGGTGTGGACTACTGAGGTAACGTCCAGGACGTTAATCCCGATTAGACAGTGGGTAGCAGGAAGATTCGCAAGAAGTTATATAGACCCATACGACGCGGTGGTTGAAGCGAATCTGAACAGAATGCCTGGCTCCGCGCATTGGACGATAGAAGAGAGAACAGCAAAGGCAAAGGAGGAATGGGCAAAGAAGCTTATAAGAGAGGATATGGAGCAAAGATTCAATTCTGAGTTTGCACTTAACGCATACGGAAAGTTCCGCGAGTCTTCTGCGTTCTATGTTGGAGTGGCAGCGGGATTCTTGCAGAAGGCTCTTACTGACAAAGGACTTCCTGAGGATCATCCAGACCTTATGTTCGTAAGAACATTAGATTCAAGTAATGTAAACCAGCTCAAAAGACTGAGGGAGCTTCTTTCCACATACAAGAGCGACTACGAGGCTGTCTTGAGTAGAAAGGTTACATATGATGATATTGTAACATCAAAACAGGCCATTGTGATGCTCTATGAAGGTGGTTTTGCATACGCCCATAAGAACATGCCGCTTAGCAGCGCAGACAGGGTCTATGGAACTGTAGTAATAAGGGACGAGAAAGGACAGAAGAGGGAGTTTGCTCCAGAATCGGTCATCATCGATTTCCGTAAGTTTGGAAGGGAGGACCTTCAGATGGAGTTTAACAAGGTTAGAGAATCAAAAGACCCGCACGACTGGACAGCTTTCATGGAAGGAGTAGTAAAATGGGCGAAATCTGGCGGATACAATTACGAGAAGGAAAAGATGTTAGCGGCAATCGTATGGGAATACGGCAACAACACAAACGACTATCAGAAATACTATTCCAAGACCTCTCTTGAGATTGTTTCAAAGAGAGAAGCGATACCACTCGCGCCAGATGCTCTCAGGATGTTTGGAATAGAAGGAGGAAAGGTAGCGGAGATGCTCAAACCATGGCACGACATAAAGAATGCTGTAGGGGATTATATAGGAAGATTTTCCTATGTTGCAGGAGGACCGGTGTATAGAGCATCCTATGATATAACACCTGTGTCGGAATACCTCAGACAACATTCCTGGAGGATTGCTGCAAACGTCTTTACCAAAGACCCAAGAGATCTAACAGCAGCTGAGCGTGCGGCATATGAAAAATTTGCTTCAACGCACTTCTCGTTCCATCATGTTTGGGTGTGGACTATAGATAGAAATCCATGGAGACACTCTTCATCGCATGGGCTTCAGCAGGCTATGGATTCCTACTTTAACTACGGTCCAAGAAGTACCTACCCAGCAGAGGATTATCTAAAGGCTACTATGTCAGATATCCAATGGAAGATGTTCAAATATGGTCCGTATGGTCTCCTTCTCAATGTTGCGAGGAGGATGCATCAGATACCTGCAAGTATGTTCGGAGGGATGCAGATGGCTATGCAGGGCTATCCTGCAAGGATGGACCAAACAGGAAATCCACTCAAGCCCTCGTATGAGACCCCTCCAAGAATACTCGAGGCTCTTCAGTCCCTAAACCCATTCTCTTTCGAGTGGGGAACAAAAGGAGGAAAAATAACGAGCAAGCTCAATGTTTGGGAAGGAAGCCTTCAGAGACGTCAGCTTGCAGGTCCAGACATAATGCAGGGTGTTGTTCAAGCACCGCAGGACATATTCGGAAAGAGAGTCGGAGCGTTTGNAGTAGCGAGATTTGGAGAGGCGAACCCAGGTGCGTCTCTCTACACATATGGTTACCATCTCAAGCTTGATCCAGCAATGGCAGAATGGCTCATTAGAAACAGGGATGCTGTTTACATGTATGACCAAGAGGTAAAGGAGCAGGCTTACAGCAATACAATGAGAAGAACCGTTTCAATGGAGGCTCTTGCAATAAGAAGGGCGCAGGAGATGAGACACTTTGGAATACTACAGAATTCGATATATGCATTTGCCANTCCAGTATTCGCNATGTGGCATGGTCTTCCTTTCACCCCTCCGTCTCTGACACTAAAGGANCANGTTATGAAGATGGCTCAGAGAGCAAGGAGTGGCAGAGGAATGAACCTTGGTCAGTCTATGGAAGACCTCTACCAGAGAGCAGCTAACATAACAACCAGGGTTATGCATCCGAGCAAGGCAAAGCTTGTATCATACTGCAGAAAGTGCGGAAGACCTGGATACAAAGGACAGAAGTGCATCTGCGGAGGATTTATATACGGAGAGTAGCCTTCGGCTCTTTTGGTTCTTTTGGTTTTTTATTTCTTTCCTTCCAAGATTAAAGTATGCGCGATATAAATAGAATCTCTTATGTTATGCGTATTCTTATCGCTCTTTTCATAATAATCTTTTTTTTCTTTANTCCAGGATGTCTAAAAAACATAGTCGGGGCGTCTCAATATGCANATGAATATACGCAGAATCTAAGATATGTTAATGCATCTGGAACTCCAGAGATGTTAAATGAAGGATTCTGCGAATGCATGGTATGTAGGAACAGCACCTTCCTTTTCGGTATCTTTACTTCATTTGTAGGTGGAGACTGCAAGTTTATAGCACCCTGTGATCAGAGGACATTCGAAATGTATAGCGACCCTCAGCAAACAACAAACTATACTCTTAGACAGTTTATGATAGGAGCCGGCCCGTCATTTGCAGATTTCGGGGCCGCAAATTCATATTGTTATAACAAGCTTAGCATGGCTGTCCACTGGCTTGTCGGCGGTGAGAACAGGCCGTACAGCCTTCCAAGCGCTCAAAGGGCCATATGCATGCTTGACAAGGGAGTAATACCGGTTTATGTTCTATATAGCAATGGAAAGGATATAAACCNGGGCAGGACGAAAGAGATAGCGGAAATCCTTAGGTATGAAGCGAGAGAGGTAACGATGGGAAGGGTATGCGGTGCGGTTGGGCCAACAATAGTTACAACTGAGATAGATTTTAACGGTACAGACCCTGCCGTTATAGATAAGGTTGTAGAGCAGATTCATGCAATAAATGAGGGTTGTAATGATTTGTCGAAAAATCCTCCTGAGATAAATTGTTTTGTTGCTGTTGCGCCGAAAATGGGCGATACGGCCGCGTTGGATGCGGTGATGGGGAAGGTCAGTAGAGAAGAGGTTCACCTTCTTGCATTCGGGATAAATTCGCACTATGATAACGGTACCTGTAACGGCGCTTATATGAACATGGAGGCTGAAAAATTCGCTAGGTATGGCCTCTACAAATACGGTCTTCCGAGCGTCATTCCATATGTTCTTTTTGATGCTAATACAAAGGATGCAACAGGAAGTTGCACCTGGAGAGAAGAAAATGTGTTAGAAGCCTATCGCGGCTTCTTTCCATTCGGCGTTGTTTCACTGCTTGGCGCCGGAGTTATAGGAATAGCACCCTATGATTTTAATTCATCTGCAACTGGCGGAGACCCGCTTAGGTGCAATGACTGTGCACTCGGTGCAAGCGAAGAGCGGCTTGCTGCTTGGTATGGCGGTTGCCAGAAGATGATGGAGATAGGAAATAGGGTGCCGAGCGCTCAAATGCCAATAATATTTCCGAACGAATCCGGTGGCTATTGTGATTACGGGGTACAACAGGATGCACTCTTTCATATATACAGGGATGCACAAGGTACAGATTTTTATCTTCCTATCCAGCACAAGATATCCACTCCAGAAAACCAGCTCTTTAGATGTGATGAATGCTTGGTAGAAACACAAAATATTGTAGACCTTTATCCAATTCTCAGAAAGAAAGTGCCATCTACTCTCCCAAGCTATGTCTGCACCGCCTATCCCGAGATAGATTACTATTCCTCCCAGTTTAATGTTGATCCTATGCTGGCGCGTGCTGTTGCTCTTGGAGAAAGTTCATTTGATAAATGTGCGATTGCGCCGATATGCAAACCAGGAGTGAAGGCGAACGTTGGGTATACATCATACGACCCTGAAACAGGAGAGAAAAGATGGACAACACGGTCGTGCATTCCTGGTTCTGAAGATGCGTATAATAAAGGATATCCTATAATGTACGACAGTTCTGACTTCTGTGAATTTGAGCAGCCATCTAATATAGATAAACCGGAATACACCTTCCGTGGTCTCGGTTTATTCCAAACGCTTATTTCTCCCTACGAATTCTGGCCTGCCAAATACAGGGAGGATGGAAAGGATGGTCCTTACGTAGAGTTTTATGAAAAAGTAAAAAATGCAGGCGGTGTTGTGGAACCAGAGGATGCGAAGAAGTGCTTCAATGAAGGTTTCAATCCTTTTAATTCTACTCATTCAGCCTGTTTAGGAACACTCAAACTATCTAATGATTTGGAGAATGCAAGGAAATGGGTGGATAAATACAATAATGAAAATTGTGGTGTATCAGACTTATTTGGGATAGATTCAAATCCGGCAAAAAGAGGCGTTCTTGTCGGTTTTGTTGCGCTTTATAAGTATGCAGGGGTATGGGACAAGGTAGGAGATGACCCTAGGTGCTCAGCCACCAAATCTCCAGGTGAGTGTTGGGTAGACGATTATTGCAAAATAAAACTTTGTGCAAAGAGAAATCCAAGCGAGGGTTGCGGGCTCGCCTGCACCGAAACAGCAGATGGTACTGCTTGCGTTCCGAATATTCCTTCAGAACGNAGCGGATGTAATGNTAANAGCAGGGACTTTCTTGAATACATTTACTGTAGGATANGAAACGATTTTGGGGTATCAGAAGACGATAGCAGATACAACATATTTGATAAAATGGGNTACTATATTTATCTTAGGGATAATTGCCCAAACTCCTTCTGTCCGCCTCAAAGAAAGCTTTTAGNTGAAGGATTAAAACTTAATACCGAATTCGACGAAACTCAGATTAAAGAAGACCTATACATCATATTTGGGACACCTTGGAGCATCTGCCGTCAGTAAATCAAAGTTCAGAACTCAAGATCTTCATCATCGAAATTTTCTCAAGGAAAATTTCTCTGTCTGTCGAACGTTCATCATCGAATTTATTATGCCGGAAACTATTTTAACCAGTTTGCTAAATTCCAGGCATACTAAGTAGAGAAGGTAATATCGGATAGCAATATTTTTTATTTATCCGATATATCGGATAGATATTTTTTTAAACTATCCGATACAATAATCCTTCATGCCAATCGACAAAAATATTCTGGCAAGAATTGCAGAAAAAAAAGCAAGACTGGATTCCTTGAAGCCGTTCCCAAAATCCGCCCTGCTGAAGATCAGAGAATATTTCGACGTGGAGCTTACTTACAACTCAAATGCAATAGAAGGAAGTACGCTTAATCTGCAGGAGACAAGGGCAATACTGGAAGACGGCGTGACAATCGGCGGGAAATCTCTGCGCGAGCATCTTGAGGTTACCAATCATAAAAATGCCATGGACTTTATGTTATCCCTGGTGACTAAGAAGAAGATCGAGGAGAAGGACATTCTCAATCTCCATGCGATAATCCTGGATAGAATAGACNCGCAAAATGCAGCTTTTTATCGGTCAGTACAGGTTTATATCCGCGGTTCTAAGTACATCCCGCCATCGCCAAAAGAGATCCCGCGGCTGATGAAGGATTTCGTGCAGCTTTTGAACTCAAAAAAAGACCCTATCGAAACGGCAGCAGAGGTGCACTTCCAACTCGTTCATATCCATCCATTTGTCGACGGTAACGGGAGACTTGCGCGTCTGCTTATGAACCTTGTGTTATTACGGAACGGTTATCCGATCACCGTCATTCTTATGGCAGAGAGGAAGAAATACATAAACTGCCTCGAGTTGGCTCATAAAGGCAATTTCGATCCTTTCCTGAATTTTATAGCCAAATCCGTGGAACGCTCTTTGGATATTTACCTGAGCATGCTTGATCNGGAGTTTGCGGAAAGATATATTCCCTTGAGCGAGGCCGCAAAGCTAACTGGCTACAGTCAGGAATACCTCAGTCTTCTAGCAAGAAAAGGCAGGCTCGGCGCCATCAAATTCGGTAGAAATTGGGTCGTAACTAAAAAAGAGCTGGATAGATATTTGAAGTCTATTAAATGATATGATGAATATGATGATCAGGGAATTATAACGGTCCCGCCTTTTCCTTCCACAGCCTCTCCCACATTCTCAAGTCCGCAGATAATCGCTCTTCCTCCGCCATGCTTTATGAAATCTATCGCTGCTTCCACCTTAGGCTTCATGCTCCCTTCTGCAAATTCTCCATTTTCCATAAGTTCCTTTGCTTCCCTTATATTCAGCCTTTTTATGAACTCCTGGTTCGGCTTTCCAAAATTTCTATAAACCCCAGGAACAGCCGTAACTATAAGAAGGAGTTCCGCGTCTATTTCTCGCGCAATCAGGGCTGCGCATCTGTCCTTATCTATCACTGCTTCAAGCCCGATACCATCTGTATTGATTGGTATACCTCCGCCACCGCCCGCTATAACTACAAGACCGGATTGAAGCAACGGAAGAATCGCCTTTCGCTCTAAAACCTTTACTGGTTGTGGGGACGGAACAACCATTCTATAACCGCGCCCAGAATCCATAACCATATTCGGTCTNGTTCTTGTATCGGAAAACGGTCCTATCGGCTTTGTTGGATTCTTGAACGCCGTGTCCTCCTCGTCAACAATCACACGTGTTATTATTGTAACCGATTTTCTATTCGTCTTTCTCATAATTGCACGTTGAATAAAATAGCCAATCTCGCCTTGCGTCATCGCATCAAGAACATCGAGGGGCATTGGAGGTACTTCGTCCGTGGCATTCTGTTGTAGGAGAAGAGCACCAACCTGCGGGCCATTTCCGTGCGTTATCACTACTTCGTTGTTTTCTATAATCTCCTTTAGCGCCTCCGCTGCTTCCTCAGCAGTTTTCATCTGCTCTTCAGCAGTTCCTCTCTGTCCTTTTTTAATGAGCGCATTTCCGCCAAGCGCGATTACGATTCTCATTCTTTCCCTCCTATTAAATTTTTGAAATCCATTTCAAGTTTTTTTCTGATTTTAGGAAATCGGATGGCTGCGGCGGGATGATAGGTAGGGATATAGGTGATGCCATTTTTTATTATCTTCTTCCCATGGATTTTCTCTAATCTCTCCTCATTGCCCAACACTGCCTTTGCCGCAACGNTTCCAAGCAAAACAATGACTTTTGGTTTTATCAGAGTTATCTGCTGCATAAGGTATGGTCTGCATGCCGCTATCTCGTCCCTCTTTGGCGGTCTATTTTTTGGAGGAAAGCATTTTATCACAGACGTGATGAAAACATTCTCGCGTTTTATACCGTTATTTTCAAGCAATGCTGTAAGTAATTTTCCTGCCCTTCCTACGAAAGGTCTTCCTGTCGCATCCTCTGTTTTTCCAGGTGCCTGTCCGATCAGCATAATCCGTGCATGCGGATTTCCCTCGCCAGGAACCGCATGCCTTCTACTCTTCCAAAGCCTACACCCTTTGCACCTTCTTATCTGAGCAGCGAGTCTTTCTAATTCAGGCATAAAGAATTAGAAAGGTCTATGATTTTAATTTGTTATCACCCATTTAATTTTCGCATATTTTTCGCATTAGTGAAAAACCCGGGGCGTGAAAACGANTATGTTAGCAGAGAGATATGGAAAGGAGATTGAAGAGAAGTGGAGGAAGCACTGGGAGGAGCAGGGCGTGTACAGATTCGATGAAGATGACGATGTTAGGCCGATTTACTCCATAGACACCCCTCCTCCGTTCACCAGCGGAGAGCTTCACATGGGTCACGTTCTTTCCTACAGTTATTTTGATTTTGCGGCGCGCTATAAGCGTATGCGGGGATTTAATGTATACTACCCGCAGGGATGGGATTGCCAAGGATTTCCTACAGAAGTGAAGGTGGANAGGAAATACGGAAGACTTCCGCCAGAGCAATTCAGGGAAAAATGCGTAGAATGGACAAGGGAATTTATAGAGAGAATGAAGAGTCAGATGAAAGAGCTTGCCTTTAGCGCAGATTGGCGATACGAATACAAAACGATGGACCCGGATTACCACAGGAAGGTTCANCTTTCCCTTCTGAGGATGTACAAGGACAAATTGGTATACAGAAAAAGCTATCCAGTATATTGGTGCCCTAAATGTGTTTCAGCAATCGCGAAGGCAGAGCTTGACGAAATAGAGAAGGACGGCGTGCTTAATTTTATAAAATTCATAGGCCCGAATG
>JGI24721J26819_10001444_pt1 | contig 26736 bp, 24 predicted proteins | sample YelNatPaOPGAMG01_FD_26819 | JGI IMG/M metagenome (IMG submission 26819) | reverse complement strand
TTTTTGGGTTTGCATATGAACATTTGGAAGGATATTCCGTCTGGAGACAAGCCTCCACAACTGCTCAACATGGTCGTTGAAGTCATAAGCGGCTCCAGAGACAAGTATGAGTATCACCTTCAATGGGAAACATTTGTTCTAGACCGTATAATACCCTCATCCGTCGTTTTCCCAGTGGATTACGGCTTTGTTCCACAAACATGGTTCGACGATGAAGACCCACTTGACATCATGGTTTTAAGCTACGAACCATTAGAAGTTGGGTGCATAGTNAAAGTACGTGTAATAGGTGCACTGATAATTGAGGATGAGAAAGGTGAAGACCCAAAAATATTGTCAGTGCTCGTTAATGATGCCAGGTTTGACGGATACATGGACATAAGTGATGTTCATAAACATCAACTTGTGGAAATACAGGAATTCTTTGAAACATATAAGCGGCTTGAGCCGCACAAGTGGGTTAAATTTAAAGAGTGGAAAAACGCTGAACAAGCCATGGAAATAGTTAACTACGCCATTAAGAAGTTTAAGGAACTACGCGTCAAATAGCCCATTTTATTGTCAACCAAGCTTATGAATAAAGTTTTCATAATCCTTTTCTGAAAGCCACCCCTCTTCCATAAACCGTTTTAAAGCCGCACCAATTCTTTCCTTGGTCGCACCATGCTTCAATAGGTTTAGCCTGTTGCCCGCTTCGAATATTTCCCTCTCAAATGCTGGGTTTTGCNCGATCATTGAGGGGACTCTGCTCAAAAATCTTTTTAACGCTTCAAAGCGTGGCGTGAGAAGTTGTTTAATTTTCACCATGCCCAAAGCTCCCTTAATCTTCGCTGAAAAGCTTATACTGTTTACAGTTGAAGGTGGAAATAGGACATAACGGTTTTTCAAATCAAACTGGTAACAAACAATGTAAAAAGGCATATACGCCAAAGTCATTGTCCTCTGTTTTTGTTCCATCCCAAGATTCTCAATTTCGCTTAGGCTTGCCGTCCTCATCTTTGCGACTTTGTTGATTTTCTCAGTTATTGCTAAAGTCAAGCCTTCAATTTTTTCCATCTTTTGGTTGTAAACCTCAATTTTTGCGTCACGGGCTGCTTCAAGCTCAAACAAGTCCTTTTTCGCCTCGTTAATTTTTGCNTCCAACTCTGACCTTAACCTAAAATTTTCCTCAGACTTGCTTTCTTCAAGCTTGTCGATTTCTGTTTTGACATTTTTTATTTTCTTTTCTATTTCTGAGATTTCCCTTTTGTTTTGGGAGATTTTTTCTTTCCATTTCCTTTCACCCACAAAGTCTTTCTTCGCAGCGCATGTTTTTGCGTCCAATTTGTAGCGTTCAATTTTGTTTTTTAACCGTTCCTCTGCCTTTTCAAGCTTAATTTTCTCCTTTTGCAACGGGAGAAGTTTTCTTTCAAAGTCCTTCGCAAGTCCTTTTATCTTCTCGTCAAATCCCTCATTTATACTCTTAACTTTAGACTTTGTAATGGCTTGCTGTTCCTTTATTTGTTTGTCAAATTCTTCCTTCACGGCTTTTATTTGCCCGCGAAGTTCTTTAGCAAAATTTTGTGTTTGCCCGTTAAGGAGCTTCATGCTTTCATAGAGAACTTGAACCTCTTCTTTGAGCATTGCTTTTATGTTTTCAACTTCCTGTATTGCCGAAGACAAGCTTGATTCGTCTATTGCTGGCTCTAGCTTCAGAATCTCCGTTAATGGCGTTTTTGGTTCTTGCGCTTCAGAAATATGCGATGAAAATTCGTTGATTAGGCTTGCATCGGCAATTAGTCCTCTTGTCACTAGTTCCTTTTTGGTTGATGGTTGTTGAAAATAGTTCAAGTTTTCAGAAAGGAAGGAAATATATGTTTCCAAGTCTCTAGAGCTTGTTTCAGCGTTTTCCATAAAGTTTTTTACGTCTGGGATGGAAGCGTACACGAATGTGTGGCTTGTCTTGCCCAATCCGTCGAAGAGTAAGTTTCTCTTTTTCCATGGAACAAGCCAAAATGGATATGTGCCCTCAACAATAAAGGCTAGTTTTTCCTCTGGTTGCTTTAGTATTAAACCTCCGCCCTTTGCCCTTTCTAATTCGGCGAAACAGAAAATTGCTGCTACTTCCATGTCTTTTGTGAATGATTCTTCGCGATTTTCAGAGGTCTTTGAGAAAGGGAACATTATCTGCTTAATTTCTTGAAACAATTGTTCACCATTTTAAATGTTAAACGCCTTTAATTGTTTAAATGTTTTACGAGCCATAATTTGGCATATCCTAACTATAGAATGATGGAGAAATGAACAGTTCAGATTTTACTTAAAAATTTGCCAACACGCCTAGTTTAGAGCTTTCTTCCCTGTCTGAGCAGCGGAATGCCTACAGTTGCTATTATTGCCGTGGCTAGAATTATTATAATTGCAAGGTTTATGTAGAGTGGTCCATACGCTTGGAAAATTGGACCCGCTTCAGGGTAACGTGAAGGATCCGCGTATTGCATTGGCAGTGTTGCCAAAACTGCTGCGGCTAGGCCTCTTGTTAGCATTATGCCCATTATTGGGCGTTCATTTGCCAGTTCGTCGGAACCCTTTGTTGATAATGCTACAGCTCCAAATCTTGTCATAAGCAATGCCAGTGAGAGAATTGTTCCAATTATGACCGTTGCGATGTCCCTTATTGTTACTATTAGACCTATGTATACAAAGAAGAATGTTCTTAGGAGGAAGGCAATTTCTGACTCAAACCTCTTTAGTCCAGTGTCAACAACAACGTTGCGGGCTCTCTCCATCTTTAGTATGCGGTAAATCTCTTTTTCATTGCCAAGCACCATGCCAAACAAAAGCGAACAGAGCGCGCCGCTTCCACCTAAAAATTCCGTGAAAGCGTAAGCTAGTAGGACAACAGCTAATGTTAACATGTAAGCGTAAGATGTGGTGGCAACTTTCCTTAACACTATAAGCCATATTAAACCAAAAATTAATCCCAGCACGATTCCGATTGAAAATCTACCTGCTATGGATTGTCCAATCGCTGCTAGATCAACTGTTCCCTCCAGTATCACTTTGATAACAACGAGTGAAAAAACTATGCAGAAAATATCCGTGATCGTAGATTCAAGGCTTAACACCGTTGCGCACTTTTCACTCAAATTAATTTTTGATGCCAACGAGATTATCACTATGCTGCTGCTGCCTCCGAACATCGTTCCAAAAAGCACACAGTAAAGCAGCGGAAGACTAGGGATTGCAATCATCAAAATCAAAGTTGTTGCAAGAACACTGAATGCAAAACCTGTTGCTGCTAGGGCGACTGCTCTTGGGCTTTCTGAGAAGACACGGTAAATGTTCATAGCCATTCCCCCGTCAAATAGTATGAAGGCAAGCGCCAAAGCAGCCAAGTATGGAGCTAAACCCACCATGTATCCAGCGTCAACAACACCTATTACTGGTCCGAGAAGCATTCCCAAAGTGATTAGTACGAGCATGTCTGGAAAGCCTGTTCTTTCAAAAATGTAGTTTCCTAGAAAACCGATGATGATTATAGCTCCACTTAATATTAGCGCAAGCGTAACGGGGTCCATTAACCACCAAACCTTTTACACCACATATTTTAACAATGTAGCTTTAAAGAATTTTGTCAAAAGGACATATGCATCGTTTACTTGTGAAACTTGTCTGTTCTACCATATCTTATCCACTTTCAAATGGGTCAAGTACCCTGCCGTACCATAAAGTGGCAAAGAGAGAATTTGCGTTATGTTTCCAATTGAAACTGGAAACTTCACAAACGCAAGGTAGCCTATTAAAAGAAGAAAAGCCCCGTAAACGGACAGTGACTTAAAGTTATGGAAAGTTTCTGCTGTCTTCCACTTTAAACGAACTCCGGAGAATAAAACCCAAATTAAAATTGGCGCGAACAACAAGAGAAAATACTTCTTGTACCAAGGCGGGTCTACATAAGCAGAATCGTTTCCTTTCTTTCTGTAGATAGACGGCAAGTCTGGGAGGAAATTGCTGTAAAAATAGACAAGAATTCCCCATAGCATAGGTGCAATTGAATTTTCGCCCAAAAAGTAGAGATCTGTAAACACGTAGAACAGGCTTAAGGGCAAAACCACAAATTTGAAAACCTTAACAGCAGCGTGCACATGCTCAGCTGTTTCCTCCTTCATGCGCCAAACTGGAAGCTTCGACCTAACCTTTCGGTTTATGCTTTTGAAAGAGTGCAGCACGAAATAGTAAAGACTATCGTATAGCCTATTCAAGGCGTCATGAATTGCCTTTGAGATTTTCCCCTTCTTTTTCCGCGTGGTTTACCGCCATCCGTCCATTAAACCTCATCTAATTTTAATTTTTGCTTGCTATGCAGTGTTGTGTTTTGCCAAAAAGTCCGTTATTCTCTTCTGGAAAAGGGCATTTTTCAAAAGTTCGCTTCGCATCATCCATCTTTGAATTGGAATTTGGAATCTGCTTGCAATACACTTTAAGGCTTCGTCCAAAGTCTTAAAAACCTGTGGTTTTTGGCGCATGGCGTTCCTAACGTTTTCCCTAACTTGCCAAACGCCAACCGGCATTATATAACCAGGATGGGCTTCACGTAAAACAATGACTGTTGCTTGCCGTTGCTCCTTGGCAAGTTGTTCACAAACTGCNAAGCGAGCCGCGTAGTAGCATCCACCTATCTCTGCGTATGTTGTTCTTCCATCGTATCCTTCCCAGTCAGAGTATATGACTACGCTTCTACCGCTTGGGTTCCAAACAGTTCCAGGATACCAAGCCTCAACAGCCTCGTAGCTCCAAGAGCCTGGAATCATCAGAACTTCAAAAATGTTATCTAAATAGCGTGATTCGTAAACGCGGTATTCGCTTATTTCTGGAAGCGTTTTCACCTTGTCCATTAGTTGTTTTGAGAGTATGCTGTCTACGGCTGTTATGCTCCAGCGTGTTGGCACAAGCCGCCTGTTCCTTTTTAAGCCGAAAGCNCCGACGCTGAAAGCTCTCTGAATTTTACTTACAAGCACTCCTCTGCCATAAAGTTCCGCTACCGCATCAGCAGCCCTTAAATCTGTATCATAATACGCTTTTTCTATCTGATGGTCCCATCGGGCATTACCCACAAGCATGTTTTGAATAGGAGCTGATGGACCGAAGGGTTGAACCTCATCATCCAAAAGTATAAAGCCTCTCGGTTTCTTTTTCAGCATTAACTCAACATCCACGGGGTTAACTGCCAATGCTAGCTCACGAGTTTTCTCAATTATTTTACCTGCATCCTCAAACTTTTGCACGTGTACACGGTATTTTCCTCTTATGAGCATTGAGCGGAACCCAACAATATCGTCTATAGGCTTTCCAAACCAAAATTCTGGCAAATCNTAAAGGCTTGTGTCCTCCCTAACCGGCGGCACAAGTGGTCCAGCGTAAACGTATGGATAACCAATCCTTCCAACAAAAACGCTTGGAGGCGAAGCTCCAGCAATATCTTCGCTCTGCATCAACGGTATGCTCTTTAAGAAGTAGTTGACTTTCACAATTATTGGGCAGCGTGTTTTTCCACAAAGGAAACGTGCACCCTTGCAAGCGACGCATAATCTGCCTTTATATGCTTCCTTAACAACCAAGCTTTCATCATAATTCACGTCAGCGCCAAATTCAGAATCCTTCAAAACGTTTAGTAGCCAAACATTCGGAGAACACCCATCCACACGCCTATGTGAAGCTTTCACTAACAATCACAACTCAGCCAAAGTCATACTATAATCCACCTAGAAATAATAGCTTAAAAAGGTGGCGCCCTGGCCGGGATTTGAACCCGGGTCTAGCGGGCGACAGCCGCTTATACTAGACCGGACTATACTACCAGGGCTACGTGTATGTGCAAAAACAAACAAGACAAGCCTTACAAATAAACTTTATTCGCTGCGCTTTGTGATTAAGGCGGAGTGATATGCTTATAAGTTGGGTTATGTAATTGCTGTAGGCATCCTCATGAAACTCAAAGTTTAATGGGAGTAGGGGCAGCTGTGACAAATGAGCTTAATATATGCAGCGCTTGCAATTGGAGTCTTCGCCATGCTAGTGGTCGTTTACCTAGCTTGGAGTGTCAGCAAAGAGCCTGTTGGAAACCTTCAGATGGTTAAAATTGCAAGTTACATACAAGATGGAACGAAGGCCTTTATAAAAAGACAGTACAAGACAATTGCGATTTTCATATCTTTGATGCTTGTCCCATTGGCGGTATTTGACTATAGAATAGCTTTTTCCTTCGTTTTCGGGGCGATTCTTTCGTTGCTTGCCGCTTACATAGGACTACGCGTAGCCATAGAAGCCAACGTCAGAACAGCCCACGCGGCGAGAATATCATCGACAAAGGCTTTTGCTTTAGCTTTCAGCGGCGGAGCCGTCATGGGGCTTTCAGTTGTAGGCTTGAGCCTAATAGGAGTGGGATCGCTTTACCTAATTTATCAAGATCCACAGTTGATTGTTGGCTTTGGCTTTGGGGCAAGCCTAGCCGCGCTTTTCGCGCAGCTTGGAGGAGGAATATTCACAAAGGCTGCTGACATAGGTGCGGACTTGGTTGGAAAAATAGAGCAGCGAATACCAGAAGATGATCTGCGTAACCCTGCTGTTATCGCCGACCAGGTTGGGGATAACGTCGGCGACTGTGCTGGTAGGGGCTCGGACCTTTTTGAGTCCATAAGTGATGATTACATAACAGCTATTATCCTTGGCACATTGTTGCTTGGGAGTCTTGGAATAAAAGCCATAGCCTTTCCACTTCTCCTTGGCGCTTCCGGAATTTTAGCGACAATTGTTGGCATTTACTTCATTAGAGCTTGGAAGAAGACAAGNCCTGTTATCACCTTTAATTTGGGTCTTCTTGTTACGGCGCTCTGCTGTGTTTTAGGTGCTTTTGTCACCTGTATGATGACGATAGGGGATATTAACGTTTTTTATGCGGTGGTTAGCGGTTTGGTGGCGAGTCTAGCAGTCGGCATAGCCGTTCAGTATTACACTGGAATCAATGGTAGATCNGTTAGGAAAGTTGCAGAGGCTTCTGAGCGTGGAGCTGCCATAAACATCTTAACCGGATTATCCTATGCTTTTCAAAGTCCTTTCATGCCAATCCTATTTGTTTTAAGNGCCTTTCTCTTCTCGTACTTTATAACAAACGGCTCTCTTTATGGAATATTAGGTGCAAACATTGGGACAGACTTAGCTATAGGCTTCATAATGTCAAGCGATGCCTTCGGACCGATATGTGACAATGCTGCCGGCATAGCAGAAATGACGCAAACAAAAACCCGCAATGGCAGTCTCGAAGAACTTGACGCTTTGGGCAACACAACAAAGGCTTATACAAAGGCTTTCGCAACAGCCTCTGGGACAGTGTCGACAGTTGTCATTTTCGCCACTTACGGACAAATAGTAAAGCTTTATGAAGTTAGCCAAGGCGTTTTAAGCCCAATATTCATCGCCGGGCTCTTACTTGGCGCAACTCTCCCATTCATTTTTTCATCCATGGCGATTGGGGCAACTGGCAAAACAGCCTATCAGATGGTTGACGAGGTTAGGCGACAATTTAGAGAAAACCCAAAGATTATTGAGGGTAAAGCCAAGCCTGATTATGCGNGGTGCGTTGACATAGCTACAAAATCCGCGCTCAAGCGAATGATGGCTCCTGGACTTTTAGCAATAGTTTCTCCCATAGTCGTTGGATTCGTATTAGGCAAATACGCCTTAGGCGCAATGCTGCTTGGAGGCTTAGCAACATCAGCCCTACTCTCGCCTTTCTTCACGTTCGGCGGAGGAATATGGGATAACTCTAAAAAATACATTGAAAGGAAATTCTGGATGAAAGGAACACCAGCGCATGAAGCAGCAGTCATCGGCGACACCGTAGGCGACCCCCTAAAAGATGTTGCCGGACCATCATTAAACATTTTCATGAAGCTTACAAACATGACGGCACTTTTGATTGCACCGATACTGCTAATGCTTTAAAACTGAAGTTCTTATATTTCACAAAATCGCTAGGAAGCATTTGAATCCGTCTACGCCTCTTACTCTATGAAGGTCATGCAAACATAACCAACTGGCGCCGGGGGTGGGATTTGAACCCACGCGGCCCGTGATGGGCCACAGGCTGAATGGCGTCTGTGCATCTCCAGGCCTGCTCCCTACCTGACTAGGAGACCCCGGCGCTGGGTATTTTTGTTGTTTTTGTTGCTTTAATGTTTATTTATTTGGCTTGCGGTAGCCTTTTTTGTTGTGATTTGTAGGTAAATAAGGGGATGTTTCTAATGATGCCATGAGTCCTTTTTCATTGTTTTTCCGCGATTAAAACTCGGTAGCCACTTTTTCTTGCGTGAANCGNAAAGTTTCCAAATGCATCTTTAAAGATGTTGCGGATTCTTTCTCCGCAAATTTTTGATTTAAGAACCATTTGTAAGGTGGCCTTTTGCTTCATGTGTTCTGGAGCTTCGGAAACTATTGCTTTGACGGTTTTTATTCCAGCGCTAACGGGCGGATTTGAGAGGATGCAATTAAATTTTAATCCTTTANCTGGCTCATATAAGTNGCCACGTTTAACCACCGCATTATAAACCTTGTTTGCTTCCATGTTTTGTCTTGTAAGCCAAACGGCCCTCTCGTTCACGTCAACCATCACTACACGCAACTTTGGATTAAGAGAAGCTGCAACTATTCCAACAGCGCCGTAGCCGCATCCAACATCCAAAACGTATCCGTCGTCTGGGAGAACCATGGATTCTACAAGCAGTCTTGTTCCAAGGTCAACGCGCTTCTTTGAGAAGACGCCTGAAGATGTTAAAAATTCAAAGGATTTTCCGCGGAGATATGTACGAATAAGTCCAAGTTTTAATTTTGCTTTTTGTTCTGGCNTGAAGTAATGGCTGAATCCCTTCGCTGCACTTTTCATTTATATTTCGCCACTTTTCCAGCATTTCGGGTATGTGCCCCTAGGCATGAGAACCCTTTCGGTTTTTGCCACAATTCCGTGATTCATTCTTAAAATTTCCTTCGTTGAAGCCAAGGCTTTGGCTAAAGCTACAGCTTCGCCCTTTAATGTGAGAATAGCCACCATCGAGCTCGCCTCTATTCCGGTTTCAAGCGATAGTACACCTGGCGCTGTTAGGCTTGCGCCATGGCAGATGGCGTCAACGGCTGAATCCCTAANGTGGATTTTTGGAATAAGCTTTAAGGAGTTTTCCATGGGTTGTATGAACCTCTTCAATATCTCTTCGTTTTTCTTTTCTTGCCATTCCATAAACCAGTAGGCAACTTCATGCAGTGTTACAATGCCCTCGTTTTCGGTGAAGGGTCCAGCCCTTGTTCTGCGGAGTTCCTGCATGTGCGCGCCGCATCCTAAAACTTCGCCGATGTCAAAGCACAATTTTCTAATGTATGTTCCACCTTCGCATCCAACTTTAAAAAGCACGTTGCGTCCATCCATCTCGAGAAACTCGTTGTAGTAGATTTTTCTTGTTCTCAGTCTGCGCTTTACAGAAGCCCTTAAGGGTGGTCTCTGGTAGATTGTGTTCTCAAATTCCTTTAAGACTTCTTTAACCCTTTCTTCCGTGGCTTNTCCATGAAGCTTCATTAGGCATATATACTCTTTTCCGCTGTAGAGTAGGGCTTGAACGACCTTTCTTGACTCCTCAAGTGTTATTGGTAGGACACCGGTCACGTTGGGATTTCTCTGGCACTTATGCCTCTAGGGTCCCGCCGTGACCGACCTGTTTAATGTTTAGGATGCGTTTAACCCACGCTGCGACTTCGTGGCTTGTTGGACCAGCAGGCTTGTCAAGGTTTATTACACCATAGCGTACGTATTCTTCAGCTGGTCTTTCCTCTGGTTTATGTCCATACTTAGGGTCTGTTTCATCTTCGGTCTTCGCTATGGTTTTGCGTTCAACTTCCCATGGTGGAGTGCTTCTTGGCATAATGAATCCTCACTTCTTGTGTGAGAATAGGAAATGTTTAGGGGAAGTATAACAGTTTAGGTGGGCGCCACTTTTGGCTTAACAATCTGAGCCATTTCTTCAATTTTGCCAGCTGCCTTCAGCGTCTCCATGACCTCTTCATCTGATGCTCCCCTCTTTATGGATATTTTGTCTTCAAGTGGTTCAATATGGTTTATGTTTGCCCTTCTCCTTTTTACACCTGTCAAATTTTTTGGTCCAGTGACTAAAACGAAGCTCTTGTCTATTACGTCAACTATTACGCATTTTCTTCCAGCCTCTCGCCCAGTCAGTTTGAGGCAGATTCTACCAACTTCTACTGCTGGCATTTTAATCCTCCCTTATGCGTGGTATAGAAACCGTTAGAAGACATATATTTATTGATTGCTCAGTTACAGTTTGTTTTGAAACGAAGATTATGAAAAGGAAATATTGTTTTGAACCTTTGAATTTCAGTGTTCAAGGATTGANGAGTAGGCGTGAGCGTAAAAGAATGTGACCCAGCTTTCTCTACGCCCAAACGCTGGAGAACGTGGAAGGGCTGCGGATTTTGACTTATCTCTTAAACCGAGTTCGTTCATTATTGCGAAATAGCGACGCAGAAATTCTTCGTTACCAGTGAGAATATAAGATTTTCCGATGGCTGTTGCTAAGTGTGCATTCCAAGCATTTTCATCAGCGTGACGGTGAACAAATTTCTTTGGGAGACATGGCAAAAACTTGCTTTCCAATAAGTCCTTAGCGTCTCCTTTACTTGTGCACGCCATTAAGGCGAGAGCTTTGTTTGCATTTTTAGAAAAGAAATCGTGACCGCCTAGACCTTTATGTTTCGGTTCTTTTTCAACATTGGAAAAGGGTTCTTCAACGTTAATTAATGTGCATTTTACAATGTTTTCAGCTGCTAGAAACCATTTCCTCTTGTTTAGGTTTTTTGCTGCACGCCCAAGGCAATAAACCATCCAGTATGGGTCATAATACCCCTGCCAGCTGTTGATTTTAGTTTGCCTGAAATTTTAGCGTAATAAGTCCAAACCCATATCGCCTCAAGTGTATCATGAAAATCTTCACATATTGGGAATGCGCCTTCATTTGTGGTCTCTCCGATTTCCCATGGGCATACGCACCCGTGCAATTTTCCTTTTTCGACGTAGGGGTCAATGATTTGACATTTTACTAGGGACTCGGATGCTTTTTTGAGGTGACTATTCAGGCTTCGTTTATGCTTTTCAAGTTTGTCAAGAATGTTACCGTGCAAAGTTTCACCCATAGCGTTAAGTCATAAACCTTTCAACAACGTTGTATAGGATGCTTGTTCCGAAAACTAGGTTTTGTATGGATATGCGTTCATCTACGCCGTGAACCATCTTTAGGATTTCCCCATATGGCAAGTCAGATAGCACGGGGTGAAAACCATAGCATGCGCTACCCAAAGCTCTAAAGAAGCGGGAGTCTGTCCCACCTGTAAGCAGTATTGGGGCTACCGAACATTTCGGTTCAAACTCCTTTAGGACATCTACCATCAGCTTGTACAGTGGCGTATCTGTCGGGGATTCAGAAGGCTCGTTCGCTTGAATTATTTCAAATTCAAGTTTTTCCATATCAGAGTTCCTCAGCAACTCTTTTATTTCTTTCAGCGTTTGCGTTGTGCTTTGCCTTGGAAGAATTCTACAGTCAAAGACTGCTTCGCATTCAGATGGTATTATATTCTCCTTTATGCCGCCATGCACAATTGTCGGAGCTATAGTCATTCTGAGCATTGCGCGTATTTCTTCAGCCATGGCTTTATCCTTCTGGGCAAACATATCCAAAATTTGGTCGCCTACCGTTGGATTTTGGAGCAAAAGCGTTAAGACCTGCTTTGCAAGAGGGTTTTCCTCAGCCATCACGCTTAAAAATTGCTTCACCGTCGGCACGAGCATAATTTTTGCGCGGTGATTCCCCAATGTTTCAATAACCTTATTCATTCGAAGTATGGCGTTATCAGCCGCACCTGGCACTGAACCGTGCCCTGGTCTCCCTTTAGCCTTAACCCTAAACCACAAAATTCCCTTTTCAGCAGTTTGAATTGTGAAGATGCTTTTTCCATTTATTGGAATCGCTTGTCCACCCCCCTCGTTTATGACGTAGCCTGCCTGAACTTTTTCTGGGTGATTGCGCACAAGCCATCCCGCCCCAGCTTCTCCGCCTTTCTCCTCGTCGGCTGTTGCCGCTAATATTACATCTCCCTTAGGTTTCACGTTGTTCCTCTTCAGAAGCTTCATGACCATAACTTCGATAGCGGTCATGGATTTCATGTCTAACGCACCGCGTCCCCAAACAAAACCGTCCTTAACGATTCCTGAAAACGGGTCTACGCTCCACTCTTTTGGGTTTGCTGCGACAACATCCAAATGTGAAAGCAGTAGTAAACTTGGCTTTTTGCCGCTTCCCTTTAAACGTGTGATAACGCTGCCCCTTCCAGGAGCAGACTCAAAGAGTTCGCATTTGAAACCCTCCTTCTCCATGTTTTTTGCCAAATATTTTGCCGCTTCTGTTTCGTTGCCGGGAGGGTTTGTTGTGTTTATGCGGATTAAATCGCTTAAAAGGCTTGTAGCTTCCTCTTCAACTTCCCTAATTAATTCCGCATGCATTTTTTTNCTTCCGCTGTTAAATGTTAAACAGTTAAAGCGTTTAAGCTTTAATCTCTAACAGTTAGATGGAAAGCCCTAGAATGTGTTTTCAGACATTAGGAGATAGTTGAATGTGAATATGACGAAAAAGGGAACGATATGAGCGTATTACCAAGAAGCTTTTATGAGAGAGACCCAGCTATAGTTGCAAAAGAACTCTTGGGAAAAATACTGGTTAGAAGGCTTGGTTCAGAATCCCTTTCAGGGAAAATTGTTGAAACAGAAGCGTATTATGGAGAAAATGACCCTGCNTCCAAAGCATATAAGGGTAGAAAAAAGTTTAATGAGCTAATGTTTTTTGATGTTGGCAAAGCTTTCATTTACATGGTTCACGGAAACTGGCTTCTGAACATCGTTGCGCATGCGAAGGGCGACGTTGGGGCGGTTTTGATAAGGGCTTTAGAACCCCAGGAAGGCGTAGAAATCATGCAAAGGCAACGAAAAGCGAATAGCCTAAATAAGTTAACAAGTGGTCCAGGGATGTTGGCAAAAGCTTTGGCAATAACTAAAGAGTTAAATGGCATTGATGTGACCGAAAGAAGCAGCGAACTGTTTATAGTTGAAGGTGTAATGGAAAAGATTCAGATCTGTTCCTCCCACAGAATTGGCGTGAAAATTGATTTACCTCAAGACCTCAGATTTTTTATTATGAGAAACAAGTTTGTTTCTAAGCCTCGTAAATAAAGTAGTAATCAAGGTTTTGGAGAAGTGCTTTTATTTTAAAAATTTAGTAATGAGATTCTAGAGGACTTGCGATGGCTGTTCAGCAACCACAACATTTCCAACTGCGAGAATATTCAACGGCTAAAACTGTGGGTTTAATATCCGACACGCATATACCTGTTAGGGCTAGTAGCCTTCCGAAAAGGGTCTTTGAGGTTTTTGAAAAAGCCGATTTTATAGTTCATGCTGGCGACTTGGTTGATATGGCTGTTATTGACGAGTTGGAGCAACTGGCGCCTGTTTTAGCTGTTTACGGCAACATGGATGGACCAGAAGTTCGTGGAAAACTGCCAAAGACAAGCTCTTTTAAGATTTTTGAATGGAAAATTGGGGTTATGCATGATCCTGGAGCGCTTTTCGGGATGAGTAAGATGCGAGAAATTGTCAAGCAGAATGGCTTTAACGTGTTAGTTTACGGGCATACTCATAACGCGAATATAAAATGGGAGGGAGACGTCTTATTTATAAATCCTGGAAGTCCAACAAACCCTATCCCTCCTTTTATAGTTAAGCCAAGCGTCGGCTTGTTAAGGGTAACAAAGGAGAAGATAACGCCGGAAATAGTTCAAATTTAAAATACACATGAGCATATTTTGATTGGTCTCGCGGCAACACAGCAACGGCAGCAGTCTTATAGCGCTTCAAAAATTAATTTCAACGTCACGGAGTTCCTTTCACTTTAACTCATCTCTCTCCGCTTTCTATGAATGTCGCATCACAACCAGCTTTAAAAGCAAAATTGTGTGCAATTCGATTATAAAGGGTTCGTTACTGGAGGTTCGCTTAATGGAACATTGTAAAAATCCTTGGAACAGAGAATGTAAGAACGAAGACATTGAGGTTTATATTCTTTTTAAGGGGGAGAAGCTGCCTATCTGTCGGCGTTGTTGGAGCAAAATTGCAATTAAAGACTTGGAGTGGTGAAGTGTGGAGCAGTTCAACCTTAACGTCGCCAAGACTTTCCTAGGTAAAAATGTGAATCTCCATTTGAAGGATGGTTCTGTCATAGTGAACGTTCAGTTATTAGAGTTTCTGAAGGACAAGTTTGGTAAAAAAACCTTTGTTAGATGTGTACCATACGGGAAAAGAAACGAGTTTAGGATATCACTTAGGAATATCGCCTGGGCTGAACAGCTAAACCTTAACCTTATTCTGCCAAGAGATAAGAATTAGAGCTTTGCTTGTCGCCTAGAAAATTGTTTTTACACGATTTTGGCAAACAATTTTAAATAAGGCTATACGAATTTTCACAGCGGTGATATGCGTGCCATGTACTGTTATCGCTGGAGCTTTTTGGGGAGATGAAGGTAAGGGCAAAATAATCTCCTACTTGGCTTTAAAGGACAAGTTAGATGTATGCGTCAGGACGGGCTCTGTTAACGCTGCCCACACGGTTTGGTTTAAAGGGAAGCGTTACGCTTTACACATGGTTCCAGCTGCCTTTGTTTTTGAAAAATGTCGCCTTCTAATCGGGGCAGGTTCGAACGTTCATGTAGCCCAGTTTCTCAAGGAGGTTGAGGAAACAAACGTTAAAGAGAGGGTAGGCGTGGACGCGCAAGCATCCATAATTGAAGAGAAGCACTCAGAACAGGACAAGACGAGTGCGCATCTAAAGGGAATAGGGACGACGGGCTGGGGCGTGGGGCCAGCAATTGAGGAGCGCGTCCGCAGAACAGCGAAACTTGCGAAGGATATTCCAGAATTAAAGCCCTACATAACAGATGTTGCAGGAGAAGTCAGCAACGCAGTAGATGCAAACAAAAAGGTTTTGCTGGAGGGGACTCAAGGTTTGATGCTTTCGCTTTTTCATGGGACATACCCATACGTAACTGGAAGGGACACAAGCGCTGCAGCAATTTGCTCTGAAGCTGGTGTAGGGCCAACAAAAGTTGATGATGTCCTCCTAGTCTTTAAGGCTTTCATGACCCGTGTTGGCGCTGGTCCGTTGCCTGGCGAGCTTACAAAGGAAGAGGCGATAAAGCGGGGCTGGTTTGAAACTGCTGCTGGCACTGGACGTGATAGGCGTTCTGCTCCATTTAACTTTGAAATTGCCAGAAAAGCTGTGAAGATTAATGGTGCAACTCAAGCGGCGCTGACGAAGCTTGACAGCGTCTACCCGCAATGTAAGGGTGCAAGAAGCTTTGATGAGCTGCCAAAAGAAGCAAGGGAGTTTATAGTAGAAATTGAGCGACAAGTTGGGATACCAGTCGTGCTTATTGGCACTGGACCAGAAGCCCTAGACATAATTGACAGAAGAAAATGATGACGGATTAATGCGTTTTTAAGGGTTAAAATATTTATCAGCACAATCTGCAAATAGCACATAGAGGCGTTCTAAATTGGTGTCAGCGACTGAAGCGAAGCTGAAAACATCTAAAATCGAATATTCGCCGAAGCTGAAGGCTATGCTTCAAAGGGCGTTGGAAGACCCTGAGGGGTTTTGGGGCGAGATCGCTGCAGAACTACATTGGTTTAGGCGTTGGGATAAGGCATTCGAATGGAATTACCCAAAATTCACTTGGTTTAAGGGCGGGATAACAAACATAGCCTACAATTGCCTAGAAAGCAATATTGCAAAGGGCAGGGGGAACCATGCAGCAATAGTATATGAGAATGGCGAGGGCTTACCGACGCGTGTTTTGACGTACAGTCAACTTTTGTATGAGGTTAGGCGGGTTGCCTCCGCCTTCAAAGCTTTAGGGGTCAGCAAAGGCGACAGAATCATGGTTTACATGCCGATGGTTCCAGAGGCTGCCATTGTAATGCTTGCTGCGGCGCGTATTGGTGCGATTCACTCGGTTGTTTTTGGAGGGTTTGGCTATGGCGCCTTAGCTGATAGAATTGCAGATGCAGAGCCAAAAGTTGTTGTCACGGCTGATGTTGGTTATAGGCGTGGTGGAACAATTAGACTCAAAGAAGTTGTGGATGAAGCTATAAAGGTTGCTGGAAAAAGCGTGGAAAAGGTTGTCGTTCTAAAAAGAAGCGAGAAAGATTTGTTTCTAACTCTTGGAAGGGATTTGCTGTGGGAGGATGCGATTGAAAAGGGCAGCGGCGTCAGCGCTGAAGTTGAAATGATGCGGGCTGACGAGCCGCTTTTCATTTTGTATACTTCTGGAACTATGGCTAAGCCGAAGGGGACAGTTCAACCTCATGGAAGCTACCAGGTTTACATTTATGCCATGGGCAGGTGGGTTTATGGCATGTGCGAAAATGACATCTGGTGGTCAACATCAGACATAGGGTGGATTGTTGGACACAGCTACGTCGTCTATGCGCCGCTGCTGTTCGGCTGCACAACAATAATGTACGAGGGCACCCCTGACCATCCAGCACCAGACATATGGTGGCGAATAATCGAGAAAAACCATGTGACAAAACTTTGGCTTTCACCAACAAGCGTAAGAGCTCTAATGAGGCACGGCATCGAGTGGCCTAAAAAGCACGATTTAAGCTCAGTTAAACTTGTAGCATGTGCAGGTGAAGTTCTAAACCCGCCAGCTTGGGAGTGGCTTCAAAAGAAGGTTTTCGAGGACAAAATCCCAGTCATAGACCACATGTGGCAGACAGAAAGCAGCGGGCCAATGGTTGGCAACCCNTACGGCATAGAACCGCTACCAATAAAACCTGGTTCAGCAACCATTCCCCTTCCAGGAATTGACGCAGAAATAGTTGACGATGATGGAAAACCTGTTCCAACAAACGTTGAGGGTGCATTCGTTTGTAGAAGACCCTTTCCAGGTTTAACGCCGACCCTTTGGAAGGACCATGAACGCTACGTGCAAGATTATTGGAACAGAATCCCTGGATTTTACTATACCGGTGATGCAGCGATTAAGGATGAGGATGGCTACATCTGGTTTTTGGGAAGAAGAGACGAAGTCATCAAAATTTCCGCCCACAGAATCGGAACAATAGAAATTGAGAGTGCGTTGCTTCAGCATCCAGCTGTTGCCGAAGCAGCAGTTGTTGGGAGGCCAGACCAGATAAAAGGTGAAACAGCATGCGCCTTGGTTGTTTTGAAAGGTGATTGTAAGCCAACTGATGTTCTGAAGCTTGAGTTGGCTGATTTAGTTAAGAAGACTCTTGGTCCAATAGTTGTCATAAGCGAAATATTCTTTGTGGATAAGTTGCCGAAGACTAGAAGTGGCAAGATAATGCGCAGACTAATAAAGGCTATAATAACTGGCTCACCTTTGGGAGACTATTCAACCATAGAGGATGAGACAGCAATNGAGGAAGTGAAAAAAGCCGTAAAGAAGTGTAGAAAAGGGCAAGAACACTTTTTATAGTTCTCGGTAAATCTCGAAACTTAACGCGGAGACTTTGAAGTTGACACTTGACTATGGCGCGAAAATTTTCAGGATATTCATTCCATTTAAGGCTTTAAACAAGGATTTGAGGCTGATTTTCGCATGTAACTTGATCGGTTCTTTTGGAGATGGCTTGTATGCCTACACGCTACCAAATTATATAACGGTAAACCTTGGAGCCAATTCTGTTGAGCTTGGAATACTTTACGCCGTGATGAGCCTCGTTGCAGCATTAACGCTTTTCATTGCTGGTATGCTAGCAGACAAGTATGACCGCAAAAAGATTATGATTGCAGGATGGCTTGCGTGGCTTCCAGCACCGATAATTTTCTCTACAGCCAAAAACTGGGTTCAAGCTTTGCCTGGAATGGTCTTGTGGGGTTTTTGGCTTGGCGGTCCCACAAGCACGGCCTACATTGTGACCTCTGCGGATAAGGATAGGCTTTCTGTGACTTTTATGGCGATTTCTTCAGCGTGGTCTTTTGGATACATATTCTCTCCGGCAATTGGCGGTTACCTAGCAAAAAACGTTGGGTATAACGTTGTTTTTCACTCGGCTGCCGTTCTATACGCTTTGGCAGCATTAATTCTAGCTTTTATAAGCAGTCAAAGAGCGAAGCCAAATAACGCAGAGAATTTTGTGGAAGAGCGTCTTTCTTTTCGTTCAATCATCAAATCCAGAAGGATTTTAGTGTTCTCGGCTTTTTTCGCCTCGATAATGTTCGCAATGATGCTTTTCAGGCCCTTCGTTCCAAGTTTTCTTGCAGAAAAATATTATTATCAAGAGTCCGAAATAGGACTTTTCGGTTCAATTTCCTTTTTCGGCTCCGCCGTCTTGGGAATTATGCTCGGCAAGGTTGGGGACAAATGGAGGAAAGCGTATGCGCTTGCTGCTTCCTTAATTCTCTGCAGCTTCTCCTTAATGCTTTTGCTGCTGTTTGGGNACTTCTACATACTGGCATTTGCTCTCTTTTTAACTGGAGGCTCTTACATGATATGGTCCTTAATGAGCGCGATAATTGGGCCATCAGCTCCAGAATCAAGCAGAGCAAGGTGGGTAGCCATACCACAAACAATAAGCATGTTCATTTCTGTTTTAGCTCCTTACATTGGCGGTTTTCTATACGCCGTTTCGCCATATTTCCCCTTTATTATAGCGACTGCGGTTTCGCTTTTGCTTGCTGCAGTAACGTTGTGGTTATTAAAGGAATAACTCATGTGACATTGCCATGCTCCTTTACAGAACTTTTATTTTGGAGAAGGCACTTCCATTTCTTTTGCAAATTTGAGGTGAATAAATTGGGCGATGAGTTTGCAAGACATTATGTTGGGCATTCCAAGTCGTTTCTGACGGTTGTCTTTCTAGCAGGTCTTCTCGTTGGAAGCGTGGCGACTTATTATGTTGCTTACACACAGATTAGCAGCTTGAAAAATGATGTTTCAAATCTTTGGAACCAAGTCTCCAAAATATTGGGCAATCAGACGGTTGTTTACGAACATGTAAACATAACGCAAAATGGCGTAGACCTCTCAGAGCTTTATCAAAGAGTGAAAGATTCTGTTGTTCTAGTTCGTGGAACATTAGCTAACGGAACAATCGTNCAAGGCTCTGGGTTCATCTACAACTATTCTGGTTTAATGGTTATCGTAACAAACTACCATGTTGTACATGACACGGTGGACAGAAGCGTAACCTTTTCAAGCGGGAACGGGTACGATGCTAGGATAAATGGGACAGACCCATACGCAGACTTGGCTGTTCTAGTAGCAGTTGGTGCTCCAGAAAGCGAATTTAAACCGCTAGAAATTGTCAGTTCATCAACATTGAAGGTCGGCGACCAGGTTATAGCCATAGGCAACCCATACGGCTTGGTAGGGTCAATGACCACTGGCGTTATAAGCGCCCTAAACAGGACAATCCAAGAAACCTACACTGGCGGATTCAGCATAGCAAACATCATACAAACAAGCGCGCCAATAAACCCTGGAAACTCTGGCGGGCCACTCCTAAACTTTAATGGCAAAGTTGTTGGGATAACAACAGCCATTGTTAGGGACTCTCAAGGCTTAGGCTTCGCAGTACCCTCCAATACCATACTTAGGGAAATATCCGCACTTGTATTCAGTGGCTCTTATGACGGGCACTCNTATCTGGGCTTACAACTAACTGACATGAGCTACGAATTGGCGCAACAGACCGGCGTAAACGTAACCTACGGTGTTCGAGTAGCTGGTTACTTAAATCCAAGCCCAGCATNGAATTACGGCATACAAACAGGAGACATAATAATCGCACTAAACGGAACACAAATCAGAAATACGGATGACCTGGCATGCTATCTGGAAGAGAGCACTCTACCTGGAGAAACGGTGATAATAACGGTCTTAAGAGGAAGCCAACAGTTGGACATATCAGTGGTTCTGGGAAAAAGGCCACCACCATCACCGTAGCGATTTTCACGTTTACGTTAACGGTCTTAAATGTAAAGCCTTTTGCATGGGGCTGCCCGGATTTGAACCGGGGTCTAGAGCGCCCGAGGCTCCAAGCCTAGACCAAGCTAGCCGACAGCCCCCTTTATATGTGCTGCTTAAGTACGTGTATTTCGGAAAGCATTTTAAAATAAATTGCGTCTTAACCTTTAAACCCTTACTCTCTAATACCTTTATGTCCTCTAGAGGGGGTTGAGCACTAATGTCTGTTGGGCAACGCACACGCGGGGTTAAAGTGCTTAAGGCTGTTTCTTCACCGGTTAGGCTGCAGATTTTGAATTTGCTTTTTGATAAAGGTTCTCTTTCATATACAGAGCTCATGAATTCGCTTAAAATGAGTCCAAGCAGAGACGCGGGTAGGTTTGCCTATCACCTAAAGTTTTTGCTTAAGGCGGATTTAGTTGAAGTGGATGTTGAGTCGAAGAAGTATTGCCTAACAGATTTGGGGAAGATGGTTCTAGATGTTGCTGAGAGAATTGAGAAGAGGGCAATTAAGCCCCGCGGCTTGCTCGTTCGCACTTCGCGATTAGCCTTGGAAGAGTTTGACGCAAACAAAATTGCAAACTCGCTTGTGAAAGAGGCTAGGATGCCAGAAGATTTAGCTCAAAAAGTTGCAAGGGAAGCTGAAAAAAGACTGCTTAAGTCGAAAACAAAGTATTTGACCGCTCCGTTGGTGAGAGAATTCGTCAATGCGATTCTAATAGAGAAGGGGTTAGAGGAATACCGCCATAGACTTACCCGTCTGGGATTACCCGTCTATGACGTGACAAACCTAATAGAGTTAAAACATAAAAGAAATCTTAAAGCAGCGTCCATACATGAAAGTGCAGGCGCAACAATATTTGAAGAGTACATGCTCTTGCATGTTTTTCCAAGAGACATTGCAGATGCGCATTTGTCCGGCTCTGTGCATATTAAAGGCTTAGGCTCATGGACTTTGAAGCCGAGCGAGGTTATGCATGATTTAAGATTCTTCTTCCAGAATGGCCTAAACCTTGAAAAAATAACCGCGTATAAGCGTTCTCACCCGCCGCCAAAAAATCTCCATTCCGCCTTGTCCATGATTTTGAATGTTCTTCAAAACTCCGCAAAAGAAACAGCCGAAACGCAGACGCTTGATTACTTCAACATTTTTCTTGCGCCATTTATAGTTGGCATGAGCTTACAAGAGATTAAGGAAGCCCTTCGCCTTTTCATGTTGAACGCAAGCCAAGCAGAGGAGTTTTCTCTCGGTTTAGAGCTTAAAATTCCAGATTTCGTTAAAGAGAAGCTAGCCTTTGGTCATGGTGGAAAGCAAGCTGGCAAGTATGGCGATTTTGTTGAAGAAAGCAGCCTTTTGGCTTCACTTTTGATTGAACTCCTTATTGAAGAAAGTGTTGATAAACCGCTATTTAACCCAAAGCTAATAATAAAGCTGCGTCCAGAAGCGTTCGCTGAAGAAAAAACAAAGGAAACACTTCTTAATGTGCATAAACTTGCACTGGAACGCGGCTTACCCTACTTCGCCAATCTTTCAGTAAAAAGCTTATCGGCTTCAGCTTTTTCCCACTCTGGTTTTAGGTTGAACACGAATGTGAAAGGCGACTGGGAAATTGACACGTTGCGCACTGGTTGTTTAGGATACGTTACTGTGAATTTGCCTCGAGTAACATGCGAGTCTGATGGTGACAAGAGGAAATTTTTGGAAATTTTGAAGGAAAAGCTTGAGGTGGCTGCGAGGGCTCTCGAAGTTAAGGATAGGGCTCTTCGGCAGAGATGCGAGGTCCTGCTCCCGTTCCTCATGCAGAACGTTGACGGAGACCACTATTTTAGACTGGACGACTGTTCGCGCATAATAAACATGGCTGGCTTGAAGGAAGCTTGTGAGCTGTTCTGTAAAAGCCCGTTCTATGACGAGAAAACCTTAGGGTTCGCTGATGAGGTTTTAAAGTTTGCTCTAGACTATGCGGGTAAAATCGGGAAGCGTAGAAAACGCTTGTTCTTAGCTATGGTTCCAGACTCCGAAGCGTCTGAACGCCTCGCGCAGCTGGACATTGAAAAGTACGGTGTCGCAAAAGTGCGCTTTTCTGGAACGAGGGAAAACCCATTTTACTCGACGGTTAACAGATTAAGTCTATGCGATGGAAAATTTGCTGAGGAGCCCTTAAGGCTAAAGAATGTTTTGGGCAAACTTAATGGTGGAAACTTAACCGTAATAGAGCTTGAAGAGTTTAGGGGTAATGCCGAAGAACTAATGTCAATAACCAAGCATATCGTTGAACACAACGCGCTAGAGTTCTTCGCATACAACCGCAAACTAACTTATTGTTCAAGATGCGAGAAAAGCTTTCATGGAACTCAACACAAGTGCCCATCATGCGAAGCAACAAGCACCTTAACTGTTTTCGACAGGTTTATGCAAGTTTAAACCCTGCAGTATATGCGCCTATTTTATTGCGCCAAGTATTAGGGCTAGAAGCGTCATTCTAGTGACTATGCCATTCCAAACCTGCTGGAAATAACGCGCATACGGTGTAGCATCAACTTCAGCGGCTATCTCATCAACTCTTGGAAGTGGATGAAGAATTATCAAATCTTTCTTCGCTTCGCTCAAAGTGTTTAAATCTATCCTATATGAGCCCTTAACCTTAACGTATTCTGCTGGATCTGGAAAGCGTTCCTTCTGTATCCGCGTGACGTATAAGACGTCTACTTGCGGAACTATTTTTTCAAGGCTTGTTTTTTCCGTAACTGGAATTCTCTCCTTAATTGTTTGGAGAACTTCTCGCCTCATTTTTAGGGTTTCCGGCGAAATCAAGAATAGTTCAATGTTGTACAGAGATAAGGCGTAAGCCAGCGAGTGAACTGTTCTTCCGTACCTTAAATCGCCCACAAACGCTATTTTTAACCCGTCAATTTTGCCCTTTTCCTTAGCGATTGTGTATAAGTCTAGAAGCGCTTGTGTTGGATGTTCCTCAGCTCCGCTTCCACCGTTGATTATGGGGACTTTTGCGAATTCTGCTGCAAGTCTTGCTGCGCCCTCGAGTGGATGCCTTATGGCTATTATGTCAGCGTAATTCTCAACAGTGCGCACGGTATCCGCGAGATTTTCGCCTTTCCTAACAGAGGCTATCTCCGCTTCTGCAAAACCTATTGTTGAACCGCCCAATTTGTGCATTGCCGCTTCGAAGCTTAAGCGTGTGCGGGTGCTTGGTTCAAAAAAGAGTGTAGCTAGAATTTTTCCCTTAAGCATGTCTGAGCCCCTCTGTGCTAGGGGCTCCATGGCTTTAGTAACCTTCAAAACGTAATCGATTTCCTCTTTGGAAAAATCTTTAATTGAAATGATGTCTCTACCTTCAAACTCCATGTTTGCACCTAGAACAAATTTATTCAACTCCTAAATAACTTTTTACGGGTTGAAATTTTTGAAGGTTTCTATAAATTCATCTGCAAACTTGTTGGCGTATTTCTCCGTGCCCTTATGCTTCCCACCTTGGGTTCGAAGATGATGATAAAACTCATGAAGAATTACAAACGGGTCTTCAAGCTTTTCCTGGTTCACAACGTGGATGGTTTTAGTCTTAGGAACGTAGCATCCTGCGTTGCCGATGTGTCCCTTTGGCATTCCAACCCTCAAANGTGGTACATCAACGCTGTAGTGGCGGCTAAGCTCTTCTAGGGCTTCTTCAACTCTTTTTAGGAGGATAAGCTGCACAATTCTTGCTTTAAACTGCTCTTCGTGGCTTAACACTCAGGTTCCCCCCTTTCCACAGTGCATGCTAGTAAAAGCATGTTATGTTGCGCTTATTTCTTTCGAAAATGCGACTGCCTTCAGGATTAAAATCTTTTATCCCTGTTTTGTTATAGCGTTTCTCCGAGTGGGGAGGTTTAGTGTGAGCGAGATGGTGTTGCATGTTTCCAAGATTAAGGATGGCACCGTTATAGACCACATCACTGGTGGGCATGCTTTGGATGTTGTTAAGATTTTAGGTATAACTGGTCGTGAAAAGAGAGTTATAACGATAGCGATTAACGTGCCTAGTAAGCGTTTCAAGGTTAAGGACATAGTGAAGGTCGAAGGCAGAGAGTTGAACCCGCAAGAGGTGCATAAGATTGCTTTGGTTGCTCCGCACGCAACAATAAACATAATACGCGACTATAATGTTGTTGAAAAGCAGAGAGTTCAGCTTCCGAAGGTTATTGAAGACATTATTAAGTGTTCAAACCCAGCGTGCATCAGCAACAGCAACGAGCCTGTTCAAGCCAAGTTTTATGTTGAGAGTGAAGATCCGCTTCTTTTGAAATGTCATTATTGCGGTTATATCATGGAAAAGAAGGATGTTTTGGAGCAGTTTTAGTTTGGGGTGTGCGCGTTTTCCGTAATGCTTATATCGTAAGAAATAATATTCTAAATATAGATATGTCCATAAAAGGACATAGAGTATACGTGTAGAACACAAATACACATGGTGAGAAAATGTGGGAAATAATCGCCTCAATCATATGGGCTTGTTTTGCAATATACACGATATGGTACTTCACTTGTGCGAAACATTTTGCCCCAATAACCTATAACGAAGCAAGAATACTCTGGAAAATACATATAAAAAATGCCAACTGCAACGGACGAAGATGGAGAGAAATTAGATGCAAAGACGCAATAATTGGCTTTGAATGCGAATGCGGATACAAACATATACAAAGACGACCAATAATAAGCGAACTACCAAACGCTGAAAACTGTATAGCAAATCCGCAAAGTCTCGCAATCAAAAAACTCCACAACACATACGAGCAAACATGAAGAGGAAATCACCGCACTGCAAGAGAGACCGAAGCATAAATTAGGATAAATCCTCCTAGGATTTCCAATTTTGCTGGCCAAGGCGATTTTCATAAATGAATTTTTTATGAAAATTTAGGGAACAACAAAACATGTTGGGAGGCGCCGCCGGTAGGATTTTCAACAGGAGTTTTTCTCCTTGTTCTTGAACCTACGACCGACTGGTTAACAGCCAGCCGCTCTACCGAACTGAGCTACGGCGGCTTTTCCTTTATGCTTCATGATTTGAAGTTTTGCAGTTGTATTTAAGTTTAGTCTTTCACTGTGGTATGCTGATTCCAGCTTTTTTCACTTTATACCCCACAAGCTTAACAAAAAGGCTGTAAAATTGTTGCAAGATGCCTGCGTACCATCTTCCAGCAAATGACAAGTCGATGAGTTTGCCTATCCAATAAAAATCGTGCTGCAGGCACTTCTTTAACAATTCTTTATGCAGTTCAGTCATTTCAGTTTCCTTAAACCAATCTTCATCCTTCAATCTTCCCATGGGCACAAAAAACAGTGGAACAATAAGGCTGGTTACGTGTCGAAGGTCTTCCACAAGCTCTATGGTTTTAATGATATCTTTCTCGGTCTCTTCCGGAACGCCGACTATGAGGGTGCATGCTGGTATAAGCTTGTTGTCGTGCATAAGTCCCATGCCCATTCGGGCAATTTCTGGCCACTGTTCTGGTTTGAAGGGGTGCGCCTTTGCTGGCATTACTTTTTTAGCTAGTTCTGGCGAGCCTGTTTCTATGCCCACTTCTGCGCCCCACCACGGTTGCTTTTGCCTTATTATTTCAGAGACTTGCTCGAAAATTTTCGGTTTTGAAGCAACAGCCGCTAATGAGCAGTGACTCCAGCTTAAACTCGCACACTTTTTTACGGCTAACTCGTGAAGTTGAATGAGCTTATCGTTGTCTGGCAAGGTGTTTTTTGAGCCGAAAAGCATAACATCCTCTGCGTGAAGGCAAACTTCACTTATGCCTCCTTTTAGGTTCACGTCTATTTCGCGGGTTATCTTCTCAAATGGATACCACCTTAACGGTCTTAACGTTACACTGCAGAAATCGCATCCGCGGCAGCATCCACGGCCAATTTCAACCAAACCGTTAATGGACGGATTTACAATTTCAGGTATCTCCTCCAAACTTGGAGCTTCCTTAACGCTTACCTCATAATACTGTGGCAAAGCTTCGCCTTTCATGGCGGCTTCAACTATTTTTCCAATGACATTTTCAGCTTCACCATCAATTATGCAGTCTATGCCGTACTCTTCAACAAAATGCTGTCTGTAATGGAACTGCCAAACACCGGGACCGCCAACGATTATTTTCAATCCACGCTTTTTTGCCTCTCTAACCTCTTTTTGGCTTAACAAGGCTCTGAAATACTGTGCAAGAAAAGGCTCTTTCTTCAAAACTGCAGCGAATGTGCTTGAAGCTGGTCCTAAACCGAACGGGTCCATTACATGTATGCCTAAAACTTTCGCCTTTTTTATGTAATTTTTCAAATGTGTTGGTGCAACCGTCTTCACGTTGAAGCCTTCGCTTAAGAGTTCAGCCTCAACCTTTCTCAACCCGTATGGTGCAGCCGCTGGTATGCCTTTTTTTGTTTTTATTTTTGGGAAGAAAAGCCAAGCGTAAAGCCAGTTTGGAATCACGTTTGGCGGTGCGCATGTTCCGAATCCTATGAACTCGTTTGCATGGTAGTCGCTCATTAAAGTTCTATCAGCTGTCAAGATTACCATGTTGTCGTCGTTTGATTCTTCATGCAAGGCA
>JGI24721J26819_10001428_pt1 | contig 26863 bp, 24 predicted proteins | sample YelNatPaOPGAMG01_FD_26819 | JGI IMG/M metagenome (IMG submission 26819) | reverse complement strand
GATTAAGTTAAAAGGGAATTCGGATCAAGATTTTTGCTTTCAATATCTAAGAAATAGCGGTAAGTACCGACGGTGATTTCATCGCAAGCGTCATGATCGCAAACAATAATGCCTTTTGGATGTAATTGCAACATGCTGATAGTCCATTTATGGTTGACGCCTTCTTCAATGGCATGATGCAATGCTCTTGCCTTGTTGTGTCCGTTAACTAAAATCATCACTTCTCTTGCATCTAAAATGGTGCCGACACCTACTGTTAAAGCAGCTTTGGGTACTTGATTAACGTCATAATTAAAAAAGCGTGAATTTGCAATAATCGTGTCCATTGTCAGCTCTTTATCGCGCGTTCTGGAATAAAGTGACGAACAAGGCTCATTAAAAGCAATATGGCCATCGGCTCCGATGCCACCTAAAAACAGGTCAATGCCTCCAACTTCTTTTATTTTATCTTCATAGCGTTGGCATTCGGCTGCAACATCCGTAGCCATTCCGTCCAATAGATTTACATTATCAGCCGGAATATCGATGTATCTAAAAAAGTGATTCCACATAAAAGTGTGATAACTTTGAGGATGATCGGCTGGTAATCCGATGTATTCGTCCATATTGAACGTGATGACATGCTTAAACGAAATTCTTCCTGCGTTAAAATGATTAATCANTGCTTGGTATGTTTTTAATGGAGTAGAACCTGTCGGAAGTCCCAAAACGAAGGGTTTTTTTGCAGAAGGATTTGCATCTTTGATTTTTCTTACGATGTAGTTAGCTGCCCATTGTGACAACGTATCATAATCGGGTTCAATAATCAGTCTCATGGCGTTGGTATTTTTACGTTGGTTATTGTTTGTCGTTCAAAATGAACGCTTGCTAAATCTTAATGCTTTGCGCTTTGTTTTGGTTGTTTCACCGTTCAATTCCCTAAGCACATCATTGCTTTATTCAGCGCGATATTTGCTTGTTGAACAGCCGATCAAGAACGCTGAAAAACCCCGAAAGGCTATTTCAGCGTCTCATGAAATGGTTTCAGACAGATGCCAGTTCCTTGCCTAAGGCTATGCAGGCTTCGTACGCATTTTGTTTCAAGCTTTGTTGTTCTTCAACGGGCGTACCGATCACTTCCCATTTCATTTTTTCGGCAAAAGCAGAAAAAATTCGAGTGGTAGCATTAGACCAAGTTGAAGACCCAAAGTAAGCAAATTTTCGATGTTTAATGTCGCGGTTCTCAATTTTCAAAAGGAAAGAAGCCATTTCAGGGAACAATCCGTTATTGTAAGTTGGGCTACCAAGCACTAAACGGTCATATCGAAAGATATCAGTGAGAATAAAAGAGGCGTCTGTTTTTGCCACATCATAAATCATGATTTTTTTCTCTCCAGCTTCCGACAAGCCTTCGGCAATAGCTTCAGCCATTTGTTCGGTGTTTCCGTACATGCTGGCGTACACAATGACTACGCCTTTTTCGCCTTCGTAACGACTTAAGCGGTTTGTTTTTTCAATGATTGAAGCAATATGATCTTTCCAGACAGGACCGTGTGTTGGACAAATGAAAGTCACTTCAATGGTGCTCATTTTTTCCAACGCTTTTTGTACAGGTGAACCATATTTGCCGGCAATGTTTGAAAAATAACGGTCAAATTCGTCCATGTACTTATTGATCATCAGATCAGAATCGATGACTCCGCCATCCAATGCTCCAAAAGCTCCAAAAGCATCACCGGTGAAAATGGCTTTGTCCGTAGCGTCATAAGTCATCATCGTTTCAGGCCAATGAATCATGGGGGTCAGAAAGAATTGTAATTGATGTTTGCCTAATGACAAAGTAGTGCCGTCGGTTACCTCTAAAAGTCCGTCTTCAATGCCGTAATAACCGGCTAACATCTTAAAAGTTCTATTGTTGCCAATGATTTTAACTTCAGGGAATAGGCGTCGTATGGCGCGAATTGAACCTGAATGATCTGGTTCCATGTGATTGATGACAAGATAATCAACGCTTCTTCCTTGCAATACTTGCAATAATTTATCAATGAATATTTCGGCAAATGGAATTTCTACGGTGTCAATTAGAGCTATTTTTTCATCCATAATGACGTAGGAGTTGTATGAAACTCCGTAAGGCAAAGGAATCTGATTTTCAAAATTAATTTTTTGTCGGTCATTGACACCGATGTAATAAATGTCTTTTGTAATGGTTTTTGCTTTGAACATATAGTTTTTAATTAATGAGTTACATTTTGTTTTGTGTTCATGGTACTCATTACGTCGAATGATGATTAGAAATTATCGATTCAACATTTTCAACACTTGTTCAACTACATTCTGTGGCGTGAAGCCAAACTTTTCATCTAAAACATTAAAAGGAGCCGAGCTTCCAAAATGGTCTAATCCGAACACTTTTCCTTGTTGACCTACCAGGCGTTGTAACGTTGACGGCAATCCGGCAGTAAGTCCGAAAGCAGGAATGGATGGTGGAATGACATTATTTCGATAAGCTTCATCTTGTTGAAAAAATAATCCTTCCGAAGGAGCTGAAACTACCTGAGCTTCAATTCCTTCCTTTTCAAGAAAAGGAACGGCAGCTAACAAGGTAGCTACTTCAGAGCCGTTAGCTACTAAAATGACGTCGGGAGTTTTGGTGCTGTTTTTTACGATGTATGCTCCGCGTTTTGCCTGCAACGCATGTTGATATCCATTTTCAGTTCGAATGCTTTTAATATTTTGTCGTGAAAGAATTAAAGCAGTCGGCGTTTCCCTGTTTTCTAAGGCCATTTGCCATGCAACGGTTGTTTCATCGGCATCAGCGGGACGTAGTACCAACATGCTGTTTTTCCCGTGGTGGTTTTTAAGTTGTTCCATCAAACGAATTTGAGCTTCTTGTTCCACCGGTTGATGTGTTGGCCCGTCTTCTCCTACTCTGAAAGCGTCGTGCGTCCAGATGAAAATGACGGGGAGTTCCATTAAGGCGGTCATTCTCACGGCAGGTTTCATGTAATCGGAAAAGACAAAAAATGTTCCACAGGCAGGGATCACGCCACCATGGAGCGCCATACCATTCATGATGGCTGCCATGGTTAATTCACTGACGCCTGCTTGAAAAAAGGCCCCAGAGAAGTCACCTTTCGTGAAAGCTTTGGTCTTCTTCAAGAAACCATCCGTTTTATCCGAGTTTGATAAATCGGCTGAAGCAACAATCATATTTTCCACTTGAGTGGCTAATGTGGCTAATACAGTGGACGAAGCAGCTCGCGTTGCTTGATCTTGTTTTTGGACAATGGAGGCATAATCAACTGCAGGAGATTCATTGGAGAAAAAGCGTTTTAGCTTTTCTGCCAAAATGGGATTTTCTTTTTCCCAAGATGCTTGTACCGCTTTTCGTTCAGCAACTATTTTCTTGAGTTCTGCCATTCGATTGGCATACAATTGAGCTGTTTCTGGAAATATCGTAAATGGCTGCTGAGGATCTCCGCCTAAGTTTTTGATGGTATTTTCAAACGAAGCGCCGGCTTCGCCTAACGGCATGCCATGAGTAGCACATTGATTTTCATAGCTTTTTCCATCAGATGTCAATGCACCTTTTCCCATCACGGTTGTTCCGATGATGATGGTTGGGCGATCTTTTTCAAGTTGTGCTTGTTTCAATGCAGTACGAATTTCATCAGCATTGTTTCCATTGATTGTGATCACGTTCCAACCCCATGCTTGATATTTCATGGCCGTGTTTTCTGCACTCACAGTGCTCACGCTGCTGGATAATTGAATGCCGTTGGAATCATAAAAAAGGATCAAATTGTGTAGTCCCAATGTGCCGGCTACTCTGCCTGCACCTTGTGAAATTTCTTCTTCAATGCCACCGTCGGAGATGAACGCATAAATTTTATGGCTCATCCATTCTCCAAAACGAGCAGCCAAAAAACGTTCAGCGATGGCAGCGCCCACGGCCATGGTATGCCCTTGCCCTAACGGGCCGGAAGTGTTTTCGATGCCGTGCATGAAGTCTTTTTCGGGGTGCCCCGGTGTGATGCTGCCCCACTGACGAAATTGTTGCAAATCTTCCATGGAGAATTTGCCTGTGAGCGCTAAAACACTGTACAACATAGGCGACATGTGTCCCGGATCAAGAAAAAATCGATCACGATTTATCCACATCGGATCGTCGGGGTCGAACACTAAAAATTCGCTGTAAAGCATGTTGATAAAATCGGCGCCGCCCATGGCACCGCCCGGATGTCCTGATTTGGCTTTTTCGACCATACTGGCAGCTAAAATGCGAATATTATTTGCTGCTCTTTCTTGTATTGTGTTGGTATTCATAAAGATAGTTTGAATTGAGTGAAAGATGCTATGGAATATTCATTCCTCATCATAAATGCCAATGGATTTTCCATATTGGTACTCAGCTTCTAAAAGCTGTTGAACTTCCTCTTCTGTCAGCCTGATGATTTGATCTTTTCGTATTGCTTTCATGATGAAATCCATCATGGCTTCTTCGTCGATGCTTGCTTCTTCAACCGAGTTTTCGTCAATATAACCGTTTGATTCATAGTAATCATAAATGANATCAAGAAAATAAGAGACATCATCTGCTGTCATTTTCGATTTTAAAGACTGAGGAATGTACTGAAGAATAAATTCGATGGCTTTGTCATCATCAAATTCAAGAAGATCGTCATTTGTGTCCATGGAATAAAATAGTTATGTGTTTTGTAATAGAAGTTGATATCGGTTTCAATTTGATTGCTAAGCTGTTCAATTCATCTCTTGTTTGGAACAATCCGGTTTTGATTTTTTTTTGTGCTGATTTCCGCAAAAAAAAGGTTTCTCTTTTGGTTTTTCTGTAAAGATATTCAATTTTGCCGGAGAAACCTATGGAATGCTTGTTTATTTGACCTCTTTTTATAAAAAATAGCAGTTTTTCAAAGAAGGTATTGGCTGCTGATTGATTCGTTGTTGAATACTTTTTGGATCGTGTCGGCAAACAAGTCTGCAATGGAAAGGATGCGAACTTTTTCACATTCTTTGTTGTACGGAATCGAGTCGGTGAATATGATTTCGGTCAGTTGTGAATCTTTGATTCGTTGTGTGGCCGGAGGCGACATAATAGCATGAGTGACAATGGCTCTTACCGATTTAGCGCCATATTCCATCATTAATCCGGCTGCTTTGGTCATGGTTCCAGCTGTATCGACCATGTCATCGAGGATAATCACATTTTTGCCGGTGACTTTCCCGATGATTTTCATTTCGCTGACTTCATTGGCTTTCTCACGTAGTTTGTAGCACAAAACCATTGGAACACCAAGATGTTTTGAGTAGGTGCCGGCTCTTTTTGATCCGCCCACATCAGGTGAGGCTATGGCTAAGTTGTCAATATTCAGCGCTTTAATGTAAGGAACAAAAATTGAAGAAGCAAACAGATGATCCACGGGTACATTGAAAAAACCTTGAATTTGATCGGCATGTAAATCCATGGTAATGACACGATCAACTCCTGCCACACTTAGCAGATCGGCAATTAATTTTGCACCAATGGAAACGCGCGGTTTGTCTTTTCGATCCTGTCGAGCCCATCCGAAATAAGGAATGACGGCAATAATTTTATAAGCCGATGCTCTTTTGGCTGCATCAATCATGAGCAACAGTTCCATCAGATTATCAGAAGGTGGAAATGTTGATTGAACCAAGAACACATAAGCACCACGGATTGATTCTTCATATGTTACTGCAAATTCGCCATCTGCAAAACGCGTGGTCGTCATTTTGCCCAGTTCGCAATTTAAACTTTGACAAATCTTTTCAGCGAGGTATCGGCTGTTTGTTCCTGAAAATACTTTGTAAACGTGACCTAACGGCATAAAATATNATGTTAAAATTATTTTTTTTTGAAGATTTGTTCGTCACTCAACGCTGCATGGTTTCATCGTCATGCAAAGTTAAACATAGATTTTTATAAACGAGTTGCTTAAGTGGCGAAGGGAGCAAAAAAAGGGCTTACAACGCATTGTAAACCCTTCGATAAAGTACCCGAAGTGGGACTTGAACCCACACAGCCGCAATGGCCACAGGATTTTAAGTCCTGCGTGTCTACCGATTCCACCATTCGGGCAGCTTTGGAGCGGAAAACGGGACTCGAACCCGCGACCCCGACCTTGGCAAGGTCGTGCTCTACCAACTGAGCTATTTCCGCAATCATGTTTTCTTTTTCATTGAACTTGACAGCGCCATTTTTGACTCTATGTAAGTTCTGTTTTTTGTGATGCAAATATAGCAACTTTTTCTTTTTGATTCGATATAGATGTGAAAAACTGAAGGATTTTTTTGTGATTTCTTTCAAATCCATCTTTAGCATGTTGAAAATGAATGAAATGATATGTTTGAGTTGAACATCATAAAAAAAATTGTCATGAATGGTTTCTATAAAATGAACACTCTTTTTATCGGTTTGAACGAAGGATCATGGGACTTATCCCTCTTGGATGACGACATTGATCATTGGGATTATCCATGTATCAGATGCATAATACCCTGAACGGCAATTTGCAAGCCTACGCAAAAGATGAGAAATGCGCTCAATCGATTGACGATTTTTTCGCTGTGCGATCCCATGTAGTTGATTAGGCGATTGGCGTTGACGTAAAAGAAAAAGATTAAAAGGCAAATGCCAATGATAGAGAGAAGTAATGCTCCAAGATTGACAAGGTAAACAGGCCATGTTTTGGCTTCACTGTTTGCGCTTAAGGTGAACAATACGGCTATGGTGCCTGCGCCTGTGGTCATAGGGAAGGTAATGGGATAAAACAATTTGTCCTGGAGATTATCTATTTTTGATTGTTGAGGTGTTGCCATTTTCTGTTCCTGATTGTTGGGCGTATCGGATGATAAAAATTCCCATCCGATTTTGCAAATCATAATTCCACCGGCTATTTGAATAATAGGGACCGTCAATCCAAAAAGTTCAAGGATCCAATGCCCTGCAATGAGGGTTACCAAACTTATGCTAAATGCATACAAAACAATTCGTTTTGTGACTTTACGTCGTTCTTTCAGCGTTAAATTTGAAAAGTAAGGATTCAAAATGAACGCTGTGCCGATGGGATTGACAACAGGGAAAAGGGCGATAAATCCAATAAAGACTAAATGTAAAAAGGAATACAAATTGATGGTTGTCATAGGGCCATGCTGATTTAGTGGGTTATGTTTTTATCGTTCATTGTTTCTTTTTGACTGCCTATTGTATGCACGAGTTAACACAAAGTTAATCTTTTTTTTTATTTTTCCAACGATGGGAGGGATAAAACTTTAAAGTGTATCTTTGTCGTTTTGGTTGGATCAACTGATGAGTTAGCATCATTTAACCGTGTGGATCCATTTTTTATATGGTTATTTATCTTATTTTTAATTGAATAAATCATGATTGAAACTGTTTCTTTCTTCTCTGGCAATATCCTTTTGGCGCATTTAGTTCATACTTGGATATGGATTATGGTGATCGCTGCAATGATTTGTTTTTTCTTAGGAGAAATCACTCATAATTTTAGTCAGGTCGATAAAGTGTGGAGTTTGATGCCTGTTATTTATGCATGGGTCACTGTTCTTACTTTTCCGGGTTCTGCTCGTTTATGGGTTATGACGGCTTTAGTAACGCTCTGGGGTGTTCGGCTGACGTACAATTTTAGTCGCAAAGGAGGTTATAGTTTATTGCCATGGAAAGGAGAAGAAGATTATCGTTGGGCTGTTGTTCGAAAAAATCCTTTATTGAAAAAGCGTTGGTCACTTACGATCTTCAATTTGACTTTTATTTCATTCTATCAACATGTTTTGATCATGCTTTTTTCGTCTCCGCTGTTGGTCGCTGCCCGCTTTGTTGACAAACAAATGTCATGGCTGGATGTTGTTGCTGCTGTTTTGATGTTAGTGTTTATTGTGATTGAAGCAATTGCCGATCAGCAACAACATGTTTTTCAACGCTTGAAACGACATCCTGAATCCTCACGAGGTACTTATGCTTTTTCGCTGCAAAAAGGTTTTTTAGTGGAAGGATTATGGCGATATGTCCGTCATCCAAACTTTGCTGCGGAGCAAGCTATTTGGATTTCTTTCTATTTGTTTAGCGTCTCTTCTTCAGGCAAATGGTTGAACGAAACTGCGTTGGGTTTTGTGCTCCTTGTTCTTTTATTTCAAGCAAGTTCTGCATTGACAGAGAAAATAAGTCGCTCTAAATATGTTGATTATGCAGCCTATCAGCAACAAGTGAGTAAATTTATTCCTCGCATTTTTTTCCGATAAATGGATTTATTTATCGATGGTTTTCTCTGGCCTTTTGTTCCATTGGCAACAAGCAGCTGTAAATAAATTCATTGACAGGCGTTTGGATGTTGAATTTTTTACCCAATCGGACAATGGTTCCATTTTGATATTCTAATTCGGAAGGCTTGCCCTCCCAGATGTCACGCGCCATGGACGAGTTTGAATCGGGAGGCAGCGCATCGGTAATGGCAATGGTTTTATCGACAAAATCATCAGGCAAATTGATGTGAGCTGCTTTGGCAACGGCCACTATTTCATGGTAGAGTTGAATCATTAATGCTCTTGTTTCAGGGGTTGAGCGCAATTCACCATAGTTGGTTCGAGTGAGCGCTAACAATCCACTGACACAAATCGAAGTGAATTTTTTCCATCGTTCTGCTTGAATGTCTTTGGCGTGATAGGATTCAATGCCGGCTTGATCAAAGAGCTTTTTTAATGTTTCTGTTGCCTGAGTCGCCTCGTTATTCAATTCACCAAAAGTGATCGTCGGATTGACTCCAACATGTTCAATAATGCCAGGCGCTTGTATTTTGCTGATGATACGACATAATCCACCAAGCACATGATGATTTGGCAAGACTTCCAACAACTCTTCCGAAGATAGAATGCCATTTTCGAGTGGCAAAATAATGGTGGTCGGATCAATGATTGNTTTCAATTGTGTTGCCACCTCTTTCACTTGCCAGGCTTTAGTCGCCAAAATGATTATGGCTGCATCTTGAAGCGTTTCTAAATGGTGGGTAGCGTTAACGGGCTTAATTGTAAAATCACCTTTGATGCTCTTTATTTGCAGCCCATGCTCGAGCATAGCTTTTAAATGTTCTCCTCGGGCAATAAATATCACGTCATTGCCTGCTTTTGCTAATTTGGCACCAAAATAGCCGCCAACTCCTCCTGTTCCTATGATTCCAATTTTCATACGTTTCATTTATTTTTTTAACGTTAAGGATGTATAGCACTTGCTAACATCATCATTCTCTTGAGCATAAGCTGATTTATGGCTTGTTTATAGATCTTTTTTTTTGGATACTTTCACGGGTTGTTTTTTTGCTGAAGGGAAATGTCTTTTAAATGTTCATCTTTTTTATTCTTTTTTAGCAAAAGGGAACGGTCCGTCTATTCTTGGTTCATTATTTCTAATGGATCGTTCATAATTCCTTGTTTGATGTAAATCGGGTGTATTTCTTTCTTAATTTTTGGTAGATTTTTGGCAAAAAGGATGGCTCCAATAACGCACGTTGTGCCTCCAATCAGTAATGTGTTCGGAGCTCCAATCCATTGAGCCAATGAACCGGCCAAAAGACTGCCAAAAGGGGCTGTTCCCATTAGCGCCATGGTGTAAAAACTCATTACACGGCCTCGTTTGTCATCATCCACAATGGTTTGAATGATGCTGTTGCTCGATGCCATTTGCATCATCATGCCTAAACCGGTGAATATCAATAGAAAAATGGACAGTGGAAGGTATCTGGAAAATGAAAAAGTGATCAGTCCAACACCAAATAATGTTGAAGCCATCGGAATGAGTTTCTCCAAACCCACTACGGATTTGCGTGAAGCAAGGTAGAGCGCTCCGGCTAAAGCCCCCAATCCGGTTGCTGCCATCATAAAGCCAAAGGTGTGAGCATCACCATGTAAGATTTTTTTTGCGAAGACCGGCATAAGCACTGTGTAAGGCATTCCCATCAAACTGATCAGTGCCAACAGTAAAATGACCGATTTGATCGGGATAAAACCAAACGTGTAGGTAAAACCCTCTTTGAATTGTGTTAAAAAATGTTGTCTTCCCGTTTTCGTCGTTCTGGGTTTGATTTTCATGCGGAAGAGCGAAAAAATGACTACTAAATAACTCAATCCATTGATTAAAAAACACATGCCTTCGCCGGTGGAGGCTAATAAAATGCCGGCAACCGAAGGTCCAATCAGTCTTGCTCCATTGACCATCGTCGAATTTAGTGCAATGGCATTGCTCAGGTCATCTTTTTTAGTAAGCATTTCCAACATGAATGATTGACGTGCCGGTCCGTCGAAAGCACTGATACAACCTAAAAGAATGCTTAAAACCACGATCATCCAAACCTGAATGATGCCAAGATAAATTAAGATGGCAATGGCAATGGCTTGAGCCATGGCAAGTGTTTGTGTATAAAGCAACAATCGACGTCGGTTCCAGCGATCAGTGAGAACGCCTGCAAAGGGGCCAAGTAAGAAGACGGGAATTTGTCCGGTGAAGCCAATTAATCCTAANAGAAATACGGAGTGAGTTAAATCGTACACTAACCATGGCATAGCGATTCGTTGAATCCAAGTGCCAATCAGAGAGACACTTTGTCCCATGAAAAAGAGTCGAAAGTTGTAGCTTTCGAGTGAACGAAACATCCCTTTGAACCCTGATGTTCCTTTCATAAGATCTTGATTTTGTCGTTTATGAATGGGCAGAACATGACTGAATGATCATTTGCAGGAATTTCATCTTGAACGTATTTCCTTGCTGAGCAACATAATGATCCGTATGGATGATAAAAACAAAAAGAAATGTTATCTGACGATAACTACAAAAACTTATGAAATCCAACTAATTAGGAGCCGTATAACATTTTATTGTCACGGCATGAAGATTGTTCGTCATGCCGTGAAATGAATCGGTTAGTTGCATCAAACGTCGATATTGGCGTAAGTGGCATTTTGTTCAATGAATTCGCGCCGTGGTCCAACGTCATCGCCCATCAGCATAGAAAAGATTCGATCAGCTTCCACGGCATTTTCGATAGTCACCTGACGAAGAGTCCGTTTTTCGGGATTCATCGTAGTTTCCCAAAGTTGTTCAGGATTCATTTCACCCAATCCTTTGTATCGTTGAATGTGTACCGCGTTTTCGTTGCCTTCGGCATATTTTTCAATAAAAGCGAGACGTTGATTTTCGTTCCAGCAATACTCTTCTACTTTTCCTTTTTTACAGAGGTATAAAGGAGGTGTGGCAATGTACAAATGTCCGTTCTCAATCAATTCTTTCATGTGTCGGAAGAAGAATGTCATGATCAGGGTGTCAATATGGCTGCCGTCCACGTCGGCATCGGTCATGATGATGATTTTGTGGTATCTGAGCTTGGAAATGTTTAATTGCATGTTGTCATCTTCGGTGCCGATGGTAACGCCCAACGCCGTGTAAATATTTCGAATTTCCTCGCTTTCGAGGACTTTGTGATACATGGCTTTTTCCACGTTGAGAATTTTCCCGCGTAAAGGCAGGATGGCTTGAAAGAGTCGGTTTCGTCCTTGTTTGGCAGAACCTCCGGCTGAGTCGCCCTCAACCAGAAAAATTTCACATTGTTGAGGATCTTTTTCAGAACAATCGGCCAATTTGCCGGGAAGCCCCCCGCCCGAGAGTGGTGATTTTCGTTGCACCATTTCGCGGGCTTTTCGAGCTGCATTGCGCGCTGTGGCAGCTAATACCACTTTTTCGATGATGGTCTTGGCTTGTTTTGGATTTTCTTCCAAATAATTGCCCAATGCTTCACCAACGGCTTGATCCACAATCCCCATTACTTCATTATTGCCAAGTTTTGTTTTTGTTTGACCCTCGAATTGCGGTTCTGCTACTTTGACTGAAATGACGGCTGTTAAACCTTCTCGAAAGTCATCGCCGCTGATGTCCACTTTCACTTTTTCAAGAATTTTGTTTTCGTCGGCGTATTTTTTTAAGGTACGTGTTAATCCACGACGAAAGCCGGCTACGTGAGTTCCTCCTTCGATGGTATGAATGTTGTTGACATACGAATAGACATTTTCAATGTATGATGTGTTGTAGGTCATGGCAATTTCAACGGGCGTTCCGAATTTATCGGTGGAGATGTGAATGATATTTTCGATCAGCTGNTCGCGGCCGGTATCCACAAAGCGCACAAACTCTTCCAATCCTTTGCTGGAGAAGAATAGTTCCGATTTTGGAGTGCCATCGCTGCTTTTAGTTCGTAAATCAGTCAGCGTGATGGTAATTCCTGCATTTAGGTAGGACAACTCGCGCATACGTCCGGCCAAAATATCGTAATGATAAGTAATGTCAGAAAAGATTTCCGGATCAGGATGAAAGAGGATCAGCGTTCCGGTGGAAGTGGATGGTCCGGTTTCTTTAACAGGAAAGAGGGGATGCCCTTTTTGATAATTTTGTTCATACGTTTTTCCGTCGCGATAGACTTCCACATGCAAAAAATCAGAAAGTGCATTGACGCAAGAGACTCCGACGCCGTGAAGTCCGCCAGATACTTTGTAGCTGCCTTTATCAAATTTTCCGCCGGCATGTAAAACCGTCAGAACAACTTCCAATGCGGATCGGCCTTCTTTTTCGTGCAAATCAACGGGAATGCCTCGTCCATTGTCTTTGACACTGATGGAGTTGTCTTCATGAATAACCAGATCAATGCGATCGCAAAAGCCAGCCATGGCTTCGTCGATAGAGTTATCGACCACTTCGTAAACTAAATGATGCAATCCCTTGATACCGGTATCGCCGATATACATGGAAGGACGTTTACGAACGGCTTCTAACCCTTCAAGAACTTGGATGCTGCTTGCTCCGTAAGAGTTGCTATCAATGATTTTTTGTTGTTCTTCGCTCAAAAATGTTTCTTCGCTCATGATGTATGTATAATTTCGTTTTGATCTATTCTAATCTACAAAATTACGCATTTTATTTGATATGAGCATCACTTTTTGACAGCAGAAGAGTGGATGAAGTATAAAAAAATCATCATTAGCTTGCCATGAATGTAAATGATTGTTCATTGAAAATTCCTCTTTGTAAGGCTTGAGAGAAGGTTTTCAATTCCGATGGTCAAAAGCGTTCATTGCTGCTTGGTACTTTTCAATGCCAGGGCATAAAGTTTAATTTGTTTGATCATAGCCAACAAGCCGTTGGCACGGGTAGGCGACAAATGTTCTTTTAACCCTATTTTATCGATAAAATAAAGATCGGCATTGAGTATTTCGTCTGGCGTTCGATCGGATAACACGTCGATCAGTAATGAAACAATGCCTTTTACAATGACGGCATCGCTTTCGCCAATGAAATGAATTTTTCCGTTTTCATATTTTGCATCAAGCCACACGCGGCTTTGACATCCTTCAATAAGGTTTTGATTAATTTTGCTTTTAGGATCAATGGGTGGCAGTTGATTGCCCAATTCGATGATATAGGCATATTTATCCATCCAGTCAGTAAATTCGTTGAATATTTCAATGATTTGATCCTGTTTTTCGTTAATGGTCATGTTTATCGACTTTTTTATTTAAAACATTTTTACAATTCGTTCAATGGCAGCAATGAATTGATCGATTTCTTCGTGTGTATTGTAAAATGCAAACGAAGCGCGTACTGTTCCATCAATTCCTAAATCGGTCATTAACGGCATGGCGCAATGGTGACCGGTTCTGACGGCAATTCCTAATTTATCGAGGAGTGTTCCCATGTCAAAAGGGTGAATGTCATTGACAAGAAAGGAAATGACACTGCTTTTGTGGTCGGCATTCCCATAAATATGCATGTTCTGGATGTTGACCATTTTGTTGGTCGCATAGTGGAGTAAGTCATTTTCCCATGCAGCAATTTTTTCAATGCCTATTTTTTTGAGATAATGGATGGCCGCTTCAAGGGCAACCGAACCGACATAATCGGGTGTGCCGGCTTCAAACTTGAAAGGGAGATCTGCAAAGATTGTTTTTTCAAAAGAAACATGGGCAATCATCTCACCACCACCGTGATAGGGTGGAAGTCGATCCAGCCAATTTTCTTTGCCATAAAGAACGCCAATGCCGTTGGGACCGTACATTTTGTGTCCGGAAAAAACATAGAAATCCACATCAAGTGCTTGCACATCGACGGAAGTATGAGCTACTGCTTGAGCGCCGTCAATCAATACAGGTATATTGTGGCGATGTGCTTTATCGATGATTTCTTGAATTGGGTTAATGGTTCCCAACACATTGGAAATGTGTGTGACGGCAACTAATTTAGTCTTTTCGGAAAGTAATGCTTCAAAGGCAGACATGTTGAGTTCGCCTTTTTCATTGATTGGAATGATTTTGAGCTTAATTCCTTTTCGATCGCGCAGCATTTGCCATGGAACGATGTTGGCATGATGCTCCATGGTGCTAATGATGATTTCATCATCTCGGTCACAAAATGTTTCACCAAAAGTGGTCGCTAACAGATTGATGGCTTCTGTTGTGCCGCGCGTAAAAACAATTTCGTTGGAAGAGGTTGCATTGATAAAGGCTTTGACACTGTTTCGGGCATTTTCGTGCGCTTCCGTAGCTCGTTGACTTAAATAATGAACACCTCGATGAATGTTTGCATTTTGTTCGTAATAGACTTTTTCAATGGCTTCGACTACACATCGTGGTTTTTGGGTGGTGGCAGCGTTGTCGAAATAGATTAAAGGACGTTCATAAACGGTTCGAGAAAGAATGGGGAAATCATTTCGAATAGCTGTTATATCAAGATTTTGTGTCATGGTTTGATTGTTTTGTGTTGCAAAGGTAGCAACAAAACGATAAAAAGATTCGTTTTTCAACATGGTTTATTTTTAATGCAGGCTTGTTTTTTTGCTTCTCCTGGTGATAATCTGTACCTTTTTTCTTTTTCGACGGATTCAATCAATCTCGATAATGGAAGGTTTGAAGTGATCGTCAAATTTTTTGTGTTAAAAGTGATGGATGCGATATCATTTTTGCTTTTGGGTAGTATATTTGTCACACCAATTGAGTTTAACTCACGAAGATGCTCTTTTGTTCAGCCTTTACGCTGAACTTGAAGGGTTGATTCACAAGGCGGTATAGCCAAATGTCAGTCAGCATGGTTGAACTGACTTATCAAAGAAAGCACTCATGATCAGACAGGCATTGAAGCCCCGAGGTATTCAATGCCTACCATGAGTGAATTTTTTTTCATCCCTTTCTTTTTGAAAAAAGCAAATGCGTTTGATAACATTCAGATAAAAAGTGTTTTATCTATATTCATCAGCCCCGATGAAGATCGGAATCGGAATGAATTTTCAGTATGGATTAAAAAAGATGACTTCTTCGAGAGGCAGAATCATTGTTTTTGTTGTTTGATCCATGCAATGATTTGAGCTTCATCGTCGGGGTGAAACCAATGAATGTCTGCATCGCGGTTGAACCATGAAAGCTGTTTTTTTGCGTAGTTGCGCGAGTGTTGTTTGATTTTCTCCACAGCTTCCTGTCGTGAATATTTGCCTTCAAAATAATCAAAAAGTTCTTTAAAACCCACTGTGTTTAATGCATTCAATTCTTTATACGGCAAAAGTGATCGTGCTTCTTCCTCCAATCCGAGTGCCATCATATCGTCCACGCGTTGATTGATGCGAGCATAGAGTTCTGCACGAGGTCTTGTCAATCCGATTTTTATGATACGGAAAGGTCGTTTTTTAGCTGTTTGGGTACGTAACGAGGAGTAAGGTTTGTCCATCAATAGTGAAATTTCAATGGCATGCATGATGCGTTGTGGATTCATTAAATCGACCTGGCGGTAATAATCAAAATCAAGGTTTTTAAGCCATAAACGGATGGATTCCAGCCCTTCAGTTTGGTATTTTTCCTGCACCAATTGTCGAATTTCAGCCGGAATGGAGGGTAAATCGTCAATGCCGTTACACACAGCATCGATGTATAACATGGATCCGCCAACCATGACGACAGTATCATTGGTGCAAAACAGATCATTCAAAAGTCGGATCACGTCCAGTTCAAATCGGCCTGCATTGTACGAATCGAAAATGGAATGTGTGCCGACAAAATAATGAGGAACTTGGTTCAACTGTTCACGGGTTGGAGCAGCTGTGCCAATCGGTATTTCACGATAAAACTGACGGGAATCGGACGAAATGATGGAGGTTTGGAACATGGAAGCCAAACGCAAACTTAAGGCTGTTTTTCCAACCCCTGTGGGACCAAGCAAAACAAGAAGGATATTCTTCAAAATAATAATCCGTTAGAAAGGAGATTTAACAATGTTCAATACAAAAGTAGTGACAATGGTTTTTTGAAATCGAATGCTTTTGGTCATTTAGATATATTTAACACAGTGATATTAAACGAACTTGATGTGGAGATGTCTTAATAAGTGAATGATTTGAAGCACCTGTTATTGTGATCAAGGGTAGCCAAATCAGATAATGTTTCATTTAAAAAATACTTTAATTATGAAGACAAAAAGAGTTTTGATGTTCACGTTTCTTTTTTCGGCGATGAGCATGTTTGTTTTGTTTGCACAAGGTCCAAGGCCTAAATTTACTCCGGAACAACGGGCAAAACAAATGACGGAGCACATGAAAAAGCAATTGAGTTTGACTGATGAACAGGCTTCAAAATTGGATGCCGTAAATCTTCAGTTTGTTCAGGAACAAATGAAAGCACGTGAAACTTCGAAAGATGTACGTGCCGACATGAGAGCATGTTATGAAAAGCATAATGCTGCTTTGAAAGAAATTTTGACTCCCGAACAATTCAAGAAATGGCAAGATTCAAGACGCGACATGATGAATCGGATGCGTCAAAATCAAAATCAAAATGCTCCGCAGCCTATGTCTGAACAATAAGGATTAAAACGTTTGCAAGTTTATTGAAGAAGGAGGACTGCATCAACCGGATGTAGTCCTTTTTTTGTATGTTAGGAGAATAGTTTGCGCTTCATTGCCTGTTGGTTTGTCAGATCACAAAAGAGTAAGAGGAAAGATTCCGTCTCCATATAAAAAAAGTAATATTCATTTAATCAATGGTTTATTGATTTTTGACGTTGCATAACGTGAACGAATGGGGTATGTATTGATTGATATCACCTAGTTGGTTGAAAAAAACAGCGTGGATGCCAACGATGGAATCCACGCTGTTTGCCTTTGAAAAGGGATGATCAAATTCCCAATGATTTTTTAACTTCTTCAATTTTCTGTTCGGCTGCAAGATTTACTGCATCGAATTCATTTTGATGATGAAGCGGATGTTTGACTTCGATGTAAAATTTAATTTTTGGTTCCGTTCCTGAAGGACGTACCGATATTTTGGTGTGATCAGCAGTGAAAAATTGTAATACGTTGGAAGGTTCAGGCATTTCGAGCGATGTTTCTGTGTTGGAAACCAGATCTTTCATGCGTAATGTTTGGAAATCTTTAATAGTAACCACTTTGGATCCTGCAATTTCGGTTGGAGGATTTTGACGGAAATTGGTCATCATTTGTTGAATTTCATCGGCTCCGGTTTTGCCTTTGCGAACAATAGAAATGCCTTTTTCTTTGCTGTACCCATATTCAAGATAGATATCTTTAATGATCTGATAGATTGATTTATTTTGATCTTTGGCCCATGCAGCTATTTCGGCCATAAGCGAGCAGGATGAGACAGCATCTTTGTCACGGACAAAATCTTCAGGCAGATAACCATAGCTTTCTTCACCACCACCAATATATTGTTTTTTGCCTTCCAGGTCACGAATGACTGAAGCGATCCATTTGAAGCCGGTGTAGCAATCGTAGCAAGCCACTTCATTGCGTTCGGCAATTTGTTTGATGACTTCCGTGGTGACGATGGTTTTAACTACAAATTCATTGTGTTTGAGTTTGCCTAATTCTTTCCACCGTCTGATGAGATAGTACGTGAAAAGCATGCAGGTTTGATTTCCGTTGACAAGCACCCATTCGTTTTTGTCATTTTTGACGGCAATGCCAATGCGATCGGCGTCCGGATCAGAAGCCATGACTAATTCGGCGTCGGTTTCTTTTGCTTTTTTGATTGCTAAATCGAGGGCGGCCGGTTCTTCGGGATTAGGAGATGCCACCGTGGGAAAATCGCCGCTGATTACGTCCTGTTCAGGGACATGAATGATGTTGGTGAAACCAAAATTTTGAAGCGATTGAGGAATCAGCATGCCACCGGTGCCGTGGATTGGAGTATAAACAATTTTAATATCGCGATGACGTTCAATGGCTTCCTTCGATAAAGAGAGGGTTTTGATTTGAGCCAGATAGACATCGTCCACGTTTTTCCCGATGATTTCAATGAGCTCGTCATTCCCTTTGAAACGGATGTCTTCAACTCTTTTAATGTTGGTGACTTCGCGGATGACATTGGTATCGTGAGGAGCAATCATTTGAGCGCCGTCATTCCAGTAAGCTTTGTAGCCATTATATTCTTTGGGGTTGTGCGAAGCGGTAATAATTATGCCGCTTTGGCATCCTAAGTGTCTGATTGCAAAAGAGATTTCAGGAGTTGGTCTCAATGCATCGAACAAGAATACTTTGATGCCGTTGGCAGAAAAAATGGCTGCTGAGGTTTCGGCAAATTTGCGGCTGTTGTTGCGGCAATCATGACCTATCACCACTTTGATTTGCTTCAATGATGCAAATTCTTTTTTCAAATAGTTGGAAAGTCCTTGTGTGGCAGCGCCCACGGTGTATAAATTCATTCGATTGGAGCCAGCACCCATGATGCCGCGTAGGCCTCCTGTGCCAAATTCAAGGTCTTTATAGAATGCATCAATTAATTCACTTGGGTCTTCCGCATCGAGCATTCGACGAACTTCCTTCTTTGTTTCTTCGTCGTAACTTCCATTGAGCCATGACGTTGCTTTGGCTCGTACCAGATTTAATAATTCCGTATTTTCCATTTTTTGTATCAATAAAAAATTAGTGGATAAAAATACGATATTTATTTGGCGTCAGCAAATCTTAAAAATAGCGCAGAAGGTCTTGAAATTTTTTTGTATCGATGGAAGGTTACGTACATTTATGTATATTTGCAACAAGTAAATTCAAAATGAAGATGGTTGAATGATGGAATTGATAACAATTTGTCTTTCAACCAATCTGTTTTTTTTTGATGATAAAGAGTTCTTGCGTAATGCAACGGTTTTTCGAGTGAAGCAGCGCCATGAACGGCAGAGTCACTTGAAGAGATTTTCTTTTTTTATTTCTATGGGATGAAGTAGAAAGGGAAACGTTTCCGAAAAGATTTTTACATGATTTCTTTTTGATGAATGACGCTTGCCATCGTTCATCTAAGAACAATGAAATAAGGAATTAAACACACATTAAATAAAAAGATATGAACCCCACGTTGTTTATTTTAGCAGCCGGTTTGGGCAGTCGTTACGGAGGATTGAAGCAATTGGATGGATTGGGACCCAACGGGGAAACCATCATGGATTACTCTGTTTATGATGCAGCGCGTGCCGGTTTTGGTAAAATTGTTTTTGTCATTCGTCACAGTTTTGAAAAAGAATTTGAACGAGCCGTTGTTTCAAAATATCGTGATATATTGCCCGTTGAAATCATTTTTCAAGAAGTGGATGATGTTCCGGATCAACTTCCGTATAATACGAAACGAGAAAAACCATGGGGGACAAATCATGCCGTTTTGATGGGAGCAAAAGTCATTCACGAGCCTTTTGCCGTGATAAATGCCGATGATTTTTATGGAAAAGAGTCGTTTGAAGTCTTGGCTGATTTCTTAAGGTCCGTTGAAAACAGCAAGAATCAATATTGCATGGTAGGTTATCGTGTTGGTAATACGCTTTCCGAAAGTGGAGCGGTAAGTCGCGGTGTTTGTGTGATCAATGAAGCAGGATATCTGACATCGGTGGTTGAGCGAACCCACATTGAGGAAAAAGGCGGAACCATTGTTTATTTAGACGATCATGGAGTGGAACATCAACTGGAAGAAGATGCGTTGGTGTCGATGAACATGTGGGGCTTTACGCCTGATTATTTTGATTATTCAAGGGAAAGTTTTATTCGTTTTCTCCAGTTACATGGTCAGGATTTGAAATCAGAATTTTATATTCCGACGGTGGTCAACGAATTGATAACTGAAGGGTTAGCTACTTGCAAAGTGTTGCAAACACCGGCTAAATGGTTTGGCGTTACTTATGCCAATGATCGTCCTCAGGTAGTGCTTAAAATCAATGAATTGATTCGCAAAGGCGTCTATCCGAATCATTTGTGGGGAAAATAACCTCGCTCACAACGCAGCGGCTTCATGCGTCAAATGATTGAAAAGCGACCGAACAAGCAGCACATTGATATGGATGAACAGATTGACAGAGATAATAACAATTAACAAACGAAACGATGAGTAAAATTTTAGTGACCGGAGGAACAGGTTATATTGGATCACATACCGTTGTTGAACTTCAACAGGCTGGTTATGAAGTCGTAATTATCGACAATCTTTCCAATTCAAATGTCGATGTACTGAACGGCATAGCGGCCATAACGGGAGTGCGGCCTGCATTTGAAAATTTGGATTGTCTTGATTATGTTGGACTTGATCGGGTATTGTCAAGACACGACGGCATCGAAGCCATTATCCATTTTGCAGCCAGTAAAGCCGTTGGTGAATCGGTGGAGAAGCCTCTGCATTACTATCGAAATAATTTAGTTTCGTTGATGAATCTGCTGCAATTGATGCCCATGCATAAGATCGCTCATTTTGTTTTTTCATCTTCTTGTACTGTGTACGGTCAACCTGATCAGCTTCCGGTTTCGGAAAATGCACCGCTTAAACCGGCATTGTCGCCTTACGGAAATACCAAACAAATTGGAGAAGAAATCATTCGTGACGTTATGCACGCCACGCATTCGATACAAAGCATTATTCTTCGGTATTTCAATCCAATTGGGGCTCATCCTTCAGCTTTAATCGGTGAGTTGCCAAATGGTGTCCCTAACAACCTGGTGCCTTTCATCACGCAAACTGCCATTGGATTGCGAAAAGAGTTGCAAGTGTTTGGGAATGATTATAATACTCCCGACGGTTCGTGCATTCGTGATTACATTCACGTGGTTGACTTGGCTAAAGCGCATGTTGCTGCTATGGAACGGATGCTGCAAGGTCGCTGTGACGAACGGTTGGAAATATTTAACATTGGCACCGGCAAGGGATTTTCTGTACTGGAACTTTTGTCATTATTTCAGGAAGTCAATCAGGTGAAAGTTCCTTACCGCATTGTCGGGCGTCGTGACGGGGACATTGAACAGGTGTGGGCAAACCCTGAAAAAGCAAATAAAATTCTTGGCTGGAAAGCAGAAAAAACAATGGAAGAAACCTTGCAGTCGGCATGGCGTTGGGAACAACATTTGAACGAGAAAAAATAGATTCGTCGGTTTCCCAGATCGATGTGATTGCATTGAAATCATTTGTTTTTTCATCTTGCCAATGTGACGACGGATTGCTTTGCCTTTTGAGGCAATGATTAATAGCTTATGTTATGCCATTTGAAATTGAACGAAAGTTTTTGTTGAAGGGCGATTACAAACCCTATGTCGTCGGATCAAAAAAGATTAGGCAAGGGTATCTATGCACTGATCCTAATCGAACCGTTCGTATCCGCATGCAGGATGAAAAAGCTTTTTTAACTGTTAAAGGAAAACCCGATCAATCCGGCGTTTCAAAGTTTGAATGGGAAACGACCATTCCGTTGGATGATGCCATCACATTGCTTCAATTGTGCGAAGTCATTATTGAGAAGACGCGTTATTTGGTTCCTCAAGGTGATTTTATGTTTGAAATTGACGAATTTCATGGGTTGAATGAAGGACTGGTGATGGCGGAAATTGAGTTGCCAACAGAAGAAACTCCTTTTGAACATCCTTCATGGTTAGGGCTTGAAGTGACCGGTGATGAACGTTATTATAACGCTTATTTGGCTCAGCATCCTTTCTGCCAATGGAAGTAAAATCTTCATTTTTGTCGTTTGATTTTAGCAACTTTTCTACAAGTCATTGATCAAATCACTGATCATACCATTTCCTTTATCATGGGTTCTGGCTGTTTTTGGCCGTATTGATTCTTGAACGATCATGATCAGTAATTATTCTGAAATTCAAAGAGAAAAAAGATGTGCAAAGGCATTTAAATCCGTTTTTAGAAGGAATTGGATTCATCCATGTCAATGATTGAACATGTGACGACACATTAACGAATCCAATTTTTTTGATTTTAAAATGAAAGCATTACCTTTGTGCTCACATTTATACCATTTTTCATTATGGACGACGGACCGGCGAATTTTTTGATTTTCCATTGCGGTTAGCAAGGTAGCCGACTGTTTGTCAGCTTCCTTCTAAACCTAATTTAAAGAAGGAGGCATTATGACTCTTCCCAATCCATTTAATTTTCATCTATTCATCGTTGATGAACTGTGTGAATTGTTTGTTTTCATGGTCAAAAAACAGGCTGTGAAGAGTTGGTATTTGTCTTTTGAAGAATTTCCATAATTCTTTCTTTCAAGTTTTTTTTGAACATAAAAAACAGATTATGAGAATTTTATTCAAAAGACAACACATCAAAGAAAAAACATCAAACAATGAAAATGATAAAAGTAATTCGAATTGCATTCCTGTTCTTCGTTTTGAACTCCTATGCTTATGCCCTACAAACGGACAGTTTGAAAAATGAGCAGATATCGATTCATGCTCAAGCTACGGTTATAGAACAATATAAACCTGCTTTTCATGTTCCATACACTGGAAAAAACAGTTTGATATCTACATCGGAAAGGCAAACTTCGGTCACAACTACGCTCTATGTTGGCCTTCGATTATGGGAAGGTGCAGGATTGTTTATTGATCCCGAATTGGCCGGTGGTTCGGGATTGAGTCAGGTGGTAGGAGTAGCTGATGCAACCAATGGCGAAACGCCGCGCATTGCCAATCCGGCTCCTACCATTTCAATTGCCAGGCTTTTTTATCGGCAAATCATTGGTTTATCGTCTCAACAAAAATATCAGTCGAGTGATCAAAATCAATTGAACGGATTTTTTCCGATCAACTATATGGCTTTTACGATTGGTCAAATTAGCTTGGGTGATTATTTTGATGATAATAAATACAGTCATGATCCACGTACTCAATTTATGACCTGGACGTTGATGGATGGCGGAGCTTGGGATTATGCGGCTAACACTCGTGGTTACGCACCGAGTGTTGTTCTTGAATATGTAACGCCACAAAATGAATTTCGCTATGCTCTCTCCTTGATGCCGAAGGTAGCCAACGGTTTGGAAATGAATTGGAATGTCGGGATTTCGAACGCTCAAACCTTTGAATATACGCATCGTTACATGATCCATGGTCGTGATGGAGCTATTCGCGTTTTGGGTTTTTTGAACAAAGCAGATATGGGAAACTATTTGCAAAGTATTGCATTAAATCCAACAGCGCCCAACATTGAAAGCACTCGAAAAAATGGTCGTACAAAATATGGTTTTGTCATCAATATGGAACAAGCACTGACCAATAATTTAGGATGTTTCTTCAGAGGTAGTTGGAATGACGGAAAGAATGAAACGTGGGCTTTTACAGAAGTTGATCACAGTCTAAGTGCAGGTCTTTCGTTGACGGGCGCTTCATGGCATCGAAATGGAGATAACATTGGCTTAGCTTACGTCACTTCGGGTTTGTCGAAAGCGCACAGGGAATATTTATCTGATGGTGGTTATGGGTTTATGTTGGGCGACGGTAAATTAAATTATGGATGGGAACATCTGACGGAATTGTATTATTCGGCAGAATTGGTGAGACAAAGACTTTTTCTGACAGGCGCTTATCAATTGTTAATCAACCCGGGTTATAATCGTGATCGGAAAGGGCCGGTCAATGTTTTTTCAGTGCGCTTGCATCTTGCCATTTGAGCATGGAGAAAATATGGATCCTGAATTGTTGGGTTAATACTTCCCAATATGACAAAAACCACTGCATCTGATTTGGAGCAGTGGTTTTGTTGATAAAGGATGTTTTGAATCTCGCTTTTGGTGCGCATCCAATTATTGGATGGTGAGTTCGTTGATCAATCGTTGAGCTCCTTCTACTTTGTCCATAATGAAAAGGATGTAACGAATATCCACGTTTATTGTGCGTTGCAGGGCAGGATCAAAAACGATATCGCCGCTCATGGCTTCCCAGTTACCATCGAATGCCAAGCCAAGTAATTCTCCTTTTCCATTAAAAATTGGACTTCCGGAGTTGCCCCCTGTGATGTCGTTATTGCTTAGGAAATCGACATGCATATCGCCTGTTTTAGGATCGATGTAAGAANCGAAATTATTCTCTTCAATGGCTTTTTTGAGTTCGGGTGCCACGCAAAATTCAGGATTCGTTTCATTTTCTTTTTGCAGAATTCCTTTGGTGGTAGTGTAATAGCGATAGCTCACAGCGTCGGCAGGTTGATATCCTCCCACTGTGCCATAAGTCATGCGCATGGTAAAGTTGGCATCCGGATAAATTGCTTTCCCTTCTTGAGCAGCCATTTCCATAATGCCCTCTTCATACAATCTTTCTGCNTCGTTTAATTGAGCGCTGTAGGTATTGTAGTCTCCTTGTTCAAGCGCGGTAAAGGTGTTATGAACATCTTGTTCAAAGGCAAGAGCAGGATCATTTTCAACGTGTTTTCTACCTTTTTGTAGTTGACGGGTGAGTTTCGCCAATGAGCTGAAAGCTGATTTTTCGAATACGAAGGCTGCATATTTTTCTGAGCTCCCGTTGAATTTTTTGTCGATCACGGCATAAAAAGCAGGAAGGTCAGCCTTATTGACGGACTTTTTGTACAATTCGAGCAAGGCGGCTAAGGTTGCTTGATCGACTTGAGGATAATAATCTTTGTAAAGTTCTGATAATTTCATCATCAACGAATCCTTGGGGAGATTTTTTTTGATCAAACGATCTGCTTGACGAGCGATGATGGGTAGTTCAGCTCCGGTGATAAAGGATTCACGCAAGTAGTTTAGGGCACGTTGAGAAGGGAATATCTTTTGATAATCTACTTGAATGGTATTCAGTACATTGCCATACTTTTGTTTGCGTGCAGGATCGCTGTTCACCCAATCGGTAAACTGTTTTTGTGCTTTTTCTTTATCTTCGATGATATGCAGCTTTTGAATAGCATTGTTCATCCCGATGCTGTTTTTCCAATAATTAGCGCTACGTGCAAATTTGCCGGCATAAGCTAAGTTAATGGAATCATTTTGATTCATGAATGATTTCCACACATTTTGTTTAACGCCGCGGACTTCAATCATTGCCATGTTGGCCGCATTCATTCGGTTGATGACTCCCCAAGACGTTAAGTAGCGGCTTGTTCGTCCTGGATTGCCCAATATCATGGTAAAATCGCCCGGCTGATATCCTTTATTTGAAATAACGGCAAATCGTTTCGGAGAATAAGGCACGTTCTCTTTCGAATAATCAGCAGGTTTTCCGTCTGGTGAGCAATAGACTCGAAAAACTGAAAAGTCGCCTGTGTGACGCGGCCACATCCAGTTGTCTGTTTCCCCGCCAAATTTGCCCACAGAAACTGGAGGCGCAAACACAAACCGAATGTCCTTGAAGGTTTCAAAAACAAATAAATAGTATTGGTTTCCTGCAAAAAAAGGTTTGACAATAGCATCATAATCAGTCCCTTGTTGGGCTTCTTTAGCTATCGATTGTTCAATGGAATCTTGTTTGTCCGTGCGAAGTTTGCCTGTCAGACTATCAGGTAATTGCGACAAAACGCGTTGCGTTACATCTTCCACTTTGACCAAAAATTTAACCGTAAGCCCCGGAGAAGGAATTTCATCAGCGAATGTTTTGGCTGCAAAACCATTTTTCAGATAATTGTGGTCCACCGTGCTTGCTTTTTGAATGGCATCGAATCCACAATGATGATTGGTAAAAATTAATCCCTGATTGGAAACCAACACACCGGAGCAACCTCCACCAAAAACAATAACTGCATCTTTGAGGCTTGCATGTTGGTCGCTATAAATTTGATCGGCTGTCAGCGTGCAACCCATTCCCTGCATTTTCTGGATGTTCAGTTTTTGAATTAAAGGCAACATCCACATGCCTTCATCGGCTTTGACCCCTGTTATGAGCACAAGGGATAGCATGATTAGAAATAGTTTTTTCATTGAAAAAATCATTAAATGTTTTGATTTTCAATTGGTTTAAGGTTAAACGAATTGAATTTTACTGAAAATTGTTTATTGTGGAGCAAAAGTAATCAATTATTTGAAGCCTACAAGGGTTGTTTTGTTTTTTATAATTCAACGTAGCCATTTTTGCCTGCGCTTATTTCTTTACACTAAGATTAAATAGAACTTATAGGACTCATTTTCTATTGATTATTAGGTATTTAAATGTCATTTTTTTTCACAATGATACAACTATTGGCTTACCTGACATGATTTCTCATCTGATCAAATGATTCAACAGTTCAATATCTATTGATTGATTTGTCCGATGGCACTCCATTATAAATGATTCATTCGTTTTTATCCGATTTGATGCTGTTCATTGCTTTTTTTGAACAGTGCAATAGAAGAAAAAGCATCTATTTCACTTGAGATATGAACTATTTTAAGATGTTTTGTGCCATTTTTAAAATGAAAAATGNGAAAATATATGGTTGTTTGACAATGATATAACTATGTTCTACAAAAAAACAGACAAAAAAAGTAAGGAATGATTTGGAACTGTAGGATAAAAAAGGCTACCTTTGCAACCGCTTTAACGAAGGA